>OJMG01000026.1_pt1 | contig 142299 bp, 149 predicted proteins | sample 1597141 | NCBI WGS metagenome assembly OJMG01 (sample SAMEA2452119, study PRJEB22498) | human gut metagenome | biome: human feces; feature: human gut; material: feces | place: Australia | collected 2012 | reverse complement strand
CTCCTAATATCTACGCATTTCACCGCTACACTAGGAATTCCACTTACCTCTCCTGCACTCAAGAAAACCAGTTTTAGTTGCAATTCCTCAGTTAAGCCGAGGGCTTTCACAACTAACTTAATTTCCCGTCTACGCACCCTTTACACCCAATAAATCCGGATAACGCTTGCTCCCTACGTATTACCGCGGCTGCTGGCACGTAGTTAGCCGGAGCTTTCTGGCATGGTACCGTCACATTAAGATCATTTCCTATCCTAATCGTTCGTCCCATGCAACAGAACTTTACAACCCATAGGGCCTTCATCGTTCACGCGGCATTGCTCGTTCAGGGTTTCCCCCATTGACGAATATTCCTAACTGCTGTCTCCCGTAGGAGTTTGGGCCGTGTCTCAGTCCCAATGTGGCCGATCAACCTCTCAGTTCGGCTACGCATCGTCGCCTTGGTAAGCCATTACCTCACCAACTAGCTAATACGCCGCAGGCCCATCTTTAAGCGAAGCTTTAAAGGCTCCTTTTAATACAGAAACGAATCTGTATTTAATCCGGTATTAGCTATCATTTCTAATAGTTATCCCAAACTCAAAGGCAGGTCACCTACGTGTTACTCACCCGTCCGCCACTAGGTGGTAATCCAAGTCCAATCTTGTGCAAGCACTCAATCTTCTTTGGGCCACCTCGTTCGACTTGCATGTCTTAGGCATGCCGCCAGCGTTCATCCTGAGCCAGGATCAAACTCTCAAAAAAAATAAATAATTTTAATTATTCAATAAGTTATAATTTCCTAGCTACTCAAATTGACATTTTGCTCAGTTTTCAAAGAACTTTTTCTTTTTTTGCATCTTTTTTCTCAAGTGCATTAATAATATAACAGATATATTCGACAATGTCAACTATTTTTTTGACTTTTTTTGATTTTTTATCAAAATAAAAAAACAGTTTAACGTTTATCTTCTATACATATATAATATATGCACTTAATGTTAAAATGTTTACATTTTCTTTCAAAGATACAAGTACGACACTTCTCTTGCATCGACTGTTAATATAATACCACTAATAAAAGCCATTGTAAAGCCTTTTTTAACAAAAAAAGAAAGTTTTTACACTTTCTTTTTTAATTTAAGCATGATGAATTATCAGGATTATATGTTCCCCCTAAAAAATTAACATATGGTTCTATTTTTGCTTCGCTTACTTTTATATAATTTTTTTGATTCCAGTACCATTCGTAATCATCTTTATTTGTTAAATAGCAGCCCTCATATATAATTGTTTTGGTATTGAATAATTGGTATGGTATTCTGTTTACGGCATAATTATCTTTAAAATTATATGTTTTAGATGATAGCATTGAATATTTCTTTTCAGTATCATAATCTGTTGCATAAAATCTTAAATGTGACTCTCTATTTGGATATATACTATTAAATTTATTTGCTATTTCTTTTTCTGTATATAGTTCATTGCTATTTAAATGTCCGGACATCAACATTTCATACCCAGAATATTGTTTATTATTTATTGAATTATGGTGATTGCTGTATGCTATCTTGCTTACTACTCCATAATATCCAATTTCATATGCTCTTTTGTGGAGACGCTTTTCAGCTTTACCAAGGCCGCCTCCATATGTGTCATCATATCTTGTCATATAAACTTTATAGCCGTGATTTTCAAATCTGCATTTTTCGTATTTTGATACAATAAGATTCATTTCTTTTTCTTTTATGTATTCGTTGGAAGCACCGCTATCACTGCCTCCGTGCCCTGGGTCTATAAGCACATCATATAAATAGTTGAAGTCTTCCACTTTAATACTTACTTCATCATTGCTATTATAGTTTATTGTTACTAGTTTATTTCCTAATTTACTTCTTACTATTTTTGTAATGTAGTCTTGCTTGTTTAATAGTCTCTCACTTTCTATGCCCTGCACATATGCGATATATTCTCCATTTTCTATATTATCTAGTTTTATAATTCCTTTGTACTTATTATTTCCTGCATTTTCCATATCAAATGCATAGTTTTCTGTTCCTTCTAAGTTTATTTTATAATTGCCATTGCTATTCTTCATATATCCTTCTAAATAGATGCCATCACTTGTAAATCTATTTACTGTTATGGTGTTGCTATAGCCTGTTTCTTCAACTTTTTTTATTTTCTCTTTATTTTCCTCTTTATTTTCTTTGGTTACTATATTAGGTTTTTTTACAGTTACTTCTCTTTTAATTTCTTTAGTATTGCCACTTGAATCTGATACTTTATATGTAACTTCATAAGTTCCTTCTTTGTCTGTGTTTATATTATTCTCTACTATTACTTTGTCTGTAATATCGCCATCATAATTATCAGTGGCCTTAAAACCTGTTTCTTTATATTCTTCTTTTGTTAATATAGTTATTTTTTCATTTCCTTCTAATGCTATTTCAGGAGGAGTTGTATCAACTATTTCTACCGTTCTGTAAAAGTCGTATTCTTTATTATCGAGTACAATATAATATTTTATTTTGTATTCTCCTAATGCTTTTATATTTAAATTTTCTGTATCTATTTTTATCATGCTGCTTTTGTCTATGTTATCTACTAATACTTTGGCTCCTAATTCTTGATATTCTTCTCCATATTCTATTGTTTGATTTAGTGGTTCATTTAATGTGAATAATACACTATGCTGTATTTCTTTTTCTTTGTAAAAATAAAAGTAATATATTAAACCTGCTGATATAATAAATATCGTAGTTATAACTGCTATTATTAATACTTTCTTTTCCTTTAATTTACTTCGCATATTATTCCTACCTTCTATTAATAGTATAGTATAAAATATTGTTTTGGTAAAGTAAAAACTACTATAAAGATTTTATTCTTTATTAGTAGTTTTGTTTTGATTTTCATTTTCTACAAGTTTTATATATTTTTGGTGGTATGCTTCTATAGTTTTTTTATTGAATGGATCTTCTTTTGTTCTTACCATTTCTATTAAATTACCTAATTCATATTTTAATATAAAATCTAATCTACTTGAATAATGCATTTGTTTTTTATGATAACGATATTCCATTCTATCTAATATTTTAAAACTGCCATTTGGAAATACTCTTAAGTCCAAGTCATAGTCTATATATTTTATTACATTTTCATCTATTATGGCTGGTGTAGCTATATTACAATAGAAATATATTCCATATTCTTTTAACTGTCCTATTATATTAAACCATCTATTTTTGTAAAAATATAAAATAGCTGGTTCTTTTGTATTCCATACTCTGCCATCGGAGTCTACTACTGTTGTTTTGTTATTTCCAAATACAATGTAATCATCTTTGATATCTAGAACTACAGCTTCGTCCCATTGTCTATGTAATTTTCCATTATGTTTATAACAGTGTATTTCCAATTTATCTCCTACTTTTATATTATCCACTTTATACACCTTCGTCCTTTGGTGTTATTATACAATATTTTTTTTACAAATACAATAATATTATTATACCTTTTTGTTATTTTATGGTATACTTATATATATAAGGAATAAAGGAGGGCTTAATGAATTTTATTAAAATATTTTTTCTAGGTATTGTTACCATTATTAAACTTATTTATTCTTTTTTTAAGTACTTCTTTATTGGATTATTTAATACAATAATTATTATTCCTAAATATTTTGTTATTGGAATTATGTATATTTTTAAAAAGGATAAAAAGAAAAAGACTTCTAAAAATCAAAAAAGATTATCTTTGGCAATGGTTGCTCTTTCTTTTTCGGTTTATTTGATTTGTGTATTTCTTGTCAGTAAATGGTCTGTTCAAGGACTTAAAATTAAATACTTATCTAATGATATTATTAAATCGACTGAAGTAGTTGAGCAAGAAGAAAAAGAGGAACAAAACAATGATAATAGCAATAATGCCAACGAAGAACCAACTCAAGGAACTGATAATACCAACAATAATGTTTATTATCCTAATGATTACTGGGATTACATGTCTGTTCCTTTTATGGAAGTTGATTTTAATAACTTGTTGCAAAAGAATTCTGATACCGTTGGTTGGATTAAGGTTGATGGTACTAAGGTAAACTATCCAGTTGTGCAATCTAGTGATAATAGTTATTATTTGAATCATGCTTTTAATGGTTCAAGTAATATTGGTGGATGGATTTTTGCTGATTATCGTGATGACTTTAAAGAATTTGGAAAAAACACTATTATATATGGACACAACATGAATAATAAAACAATGTTTGGTTCTATTCCAAACATGCTATATAATGGTTATTTAAATAATAGTAGTAATTATTATATTAAAATATCAACACCTACTACAAATACGATATGGAAAGTCTTTTCAATTTATACTGTTGAGCCAGAAACATATTATATTAAAACGGGATTTTATAGTGAAAATTTTGGTGATTGGCTTAATACTATAAAAGGAAGAAGCATTTATGATTTTGGTATTTCTGTTGGTGAAGATGATAAAGTTCTTACTTTATCTACTTGTGATAATAGTGGTACTAAAAGAGTTGCTGTTCATGCTAAAATGATTAATATTGAATACAAATAGTATAGTTCTATTTGTATTTTTTTCTTTACAAATATTTTAATTTATGTTATTATTTATTTGTGGCAGATATAGGGGATTAGTTAAATGGTATAATAATGGTCTCCAAAACCACTGTTGGGAGTTCGATTCTCTCATCCCCTGCCATTTATGTTATTAAAAGAACTGATGATAGTTCTTTTTTTGTTTACACGCTTATAAATGAATGATATAATATTTCGACAAGGAGAGATAATATAGCAACTGAATATTTGGAATTACCTTTGAAAATTAATTATGATAAATTTAATGATGTCAGAGAAGAATTGGAATCTTTTCTGGAAGATGAGGATTATATGAATAATAGAAGATTTGCTAAGAAGGTTTTATTTTCTCAAGAAATTAAATCTAATAATACTATTGAAGGAATTACAGATGACTTACTAATCATAGAAAAGGTTATTAGTGATGCTTCTTGTATTAATGATGTTAAACAAAGGAAGAGAATTATTAATCTTTACAATGGCTATAAATATATGTTTAAGGATTTTCCTAATGAAGTTCTTAGAATTAATCCTATTAAATATGAAAAGAATAATCCGAAAATCAAAAGACTTAATTTGAATAATAAATAAAAATCTAATATTGATATTTACGAAAATAGTATTTATTCAATATTAGATTTTTTTTGGTACTGGATCATATTTATATTCTTTTTTTGTGAATGGATTGCATCTTAGTAATCTCTTTATTCCTAAATATAAGCCTTTTATAAGGCCATGAATTTCTAATGCTTCTAACATATAATTAGAACATGTTGGTATGAACCTACAACTATCATGAGATTTGAATGGTATTTGTTGATATTTTTTTATTATTTTTATTAATATTTTTTTCATTTGAATCACGTATATATTTTATCATAATAATTATTACTTTACAACTTCTTCGGATAGTGATATTATTTTATTTATTCTTTTTAATGATACTATAAAACTTTGGTAGTCCGCTGTAATTGTTCCTAATACTTCAAAATTTGTTAGTATTTTATCATAATAACTATATATCAATAATATAGTTCCTATTTCTATATTACCTATTTTTACTAAATATACTGCATAGAATATTATTATATATCTTGTTAATTCAATAATTCCTAAAACTAAATATATGATACCTTGAATTATAACGTTATAGTTGTAATTTGCTTTTAAATATGTTTTGTTATCTTTATTGAATAAGTTTTTAATACTTTCTATAGTACTTTTTTTTGCTGATAAAGCGGTATATAATTTATGTAACATGATTGTTTTGTTATCAAGTGATGATTTTCTTTTGATATTTAGTGTTTGAACTGTTTTGCTTGCTTTAAAATATATTATTAGCATTATTATTGATACTATTATTGTTACTATAAATATAATAAAGTTAAAACTAAGAAAGTAGGCATAAATTACAAAGAATTCTATTATTTGAAGAATTCTTGTTATTAAATTACCTAAAAAGTTACATATTATATCTATATCATTGTTTAATATATTGGTATATTCTCCTAAATTTATTTTATTTATATTTTTTATTTCGGATATAGTAATGTTTGTGTATTCTGTATATAATTTATTATAAAGCTTGAACCACGTTTTTTGATTTAGGTATGACCAAAAATAATAAAAGATGGATAAAAGTAAGGTTATAATTATTAAATAATAACCTATTTTATAATTTCCTTCGGTTACTTCGTTTATGGTATTACTCCAAAATACCGGTATTATTAAAGCTAGAAGTTGAATAAAAAGAGAAGTAATTATTTTATAAGTTACTTCTCTTTTAGATCTTTTTATTATTTTTTTTGTTTCTATAAACATGTTAGTCCTCCTTAAATAAGGCTATATCTCCACTTTCTATATTGTTATTTTGTGCATCATCTTTATTTATATGTAAAGCTAAAGCAAAGTTGTCTGCTATTTTTATATGAACATTATTTATTATATTATTATTTATTTTTACTGATACTATTTGATCTTCATAAAAATCTTTTTTATCTCTAGTATTAATATGGATATGTCTATTGGCAATTATACATACACTTTTTTTATAAATTTTACCTTTAGGACCAATAATCCATATGTTTTCGCTATTTTCTAGATCGCCAGAATTACGAACTGGTGGATTAAGACCAAAATATTCCTTATCTATATCTAATATTTCTACTTGAGTGTATTTTCTTGTCGGTCCGACAATTCTTACATTTTCTTTGATATTTTTATCTGTTTTTAATGTAACTGTTTCATTAGCGGCAAATTGTCCTGGTTGATCAATGTAGTTTCTTACTGTTAGTTCATAGTCCTTTCCAAATAATATTTCTAAATCTTCTTTTGTTAGATGTACATGTCTATTAGATACTCCTACTCTTATTTTCAAGTTATCACCTCATTATCATTATAATTTTATTTTTTTATTATGTAAAGATTGAGTAAATCATTTGACATTTTTTTAGTTATACTGTCAAAATGATTTCATATATTGTAATGAGGTGATTATATATGAATAATGGTTATTATCAAAATCCTGTTTTTCCAGGTGTAGGACTTAATAATAATACGGTTCCTAATCAACAATCTGTTCCAAGTTATGAGCAAACACAAACTTCTTATACTCCTATGAGTATGGAACAATCATACATTGAAAATATACTTAGACTTAATAAGGGTAAAAAAGCTAAGTTTCATGTTACTGTCCCTGGATCCCAAGAATGGCAAGATAGAGTTTTTGAAGGTATTATTGAGCAGGCTGGAAGAGATCATATTATTGTATCTAATCCAACTACTGGGGAATGGTATTTAATACTTATGATTTATTTGGATTTTGTTACTTTTGAAGAATCTATTAATTTTATAAAAGATTTTTCTTAAATTTATTTTAAAATGAATTTATAGTCCTTGAAAAAGATTGGCACTTTTGATATAATTTAATATAGGATGTGAGGATATGGAAATTTTATTGTTAATTATAATTGTTATAATCGTATTAATATGTGCTGCTGTTATTTTTTATGCCACCGTATATAATAAGTTTCAGGATTATATTATAAGAATTAATGAGGTTGAAGCTCTTATTGATACTAATTTAAGAAATAAATATGATTTAATTAATAGAGCTATACCTATAGTAAAAAGTAATATTGATAAAGATAGAAATGTATTTGAGGAAATCGTTAAACTTAGAAGTAGAAAGATTGGTAATTTTGAATTATATAGAATACTAACACGCGCTTCTAATGAACTTAATGGTCTTAAAACCGAATTTCCTGATATTGAAAAAAGTGAGGAAGTTAAGAAGATACTTAAACAAATTGCTGATATTGATATTAAAGTGGATAATTGTATTGATTATTATAATGATAATATTTCTGTTTATAATACATTACTTAAAAAATTTCCATCAAATATTATTGCTACTTTTTGTAAATATGAAGAAAAATTATTCTTTGATAGAAAGAATATGAATGATGATGACTATGAAGACTTTAAATTATAAGTCTTCTTTTATTTTGTTAATATAGTTATTAAAAAGTCTAAAGCAAATATAAATGATATAAAATAGGTAAATTCTCTTGGGATTATTTTTATTATTTTATTTATGTATGGTTTTAATGTATTTGTTATTATAATAGCAATTAATCCCCATATTGGTATATATTCTAAACAAGTGTATTTGCCGATATGATATTTTTTGGATTTATAATTCCACATATCAATACCAAATAGTATATTGCATAGATATCCACATATATACTCTATTAATCCTAGTACTACTGAATAGATAATAAATGATATTATTAGTTTTATTATTTTGTTTGTTTTTATTCTGGGCATTAGGTATTTGTCTAATAGTATAATTGCTATGCCTCCTACGGCATATACCATTGTTATTGGTCCTTTTAGTATTCCACTAGTACGTCCTCTACTGGTATTTTTAAAGATGGTACTTTCCATTATAAATCCTAATAGTGAATATAAGAAAAAAGAATTTAAATAGTACATATTATCACCAATAATATGTTAACCTAGTTAAATTCTTTTATACTATTTTACTGTAAAGTCTATTTCTTTTATGTTATGTTCTTTTAGAAAATTGTTTGCCTTTGAAAATGGTCTACTTCCAAAGAAGCCATAATTACATGAAAATGGTGATGGATGGGATGATTCTATTACTAAGTGTTTGGGATTGGTAATAAGATTTTTTTTACTTTTGGCAAAATTTCCCCAAAGTATGAATACTACAGGTGTGTCTTTTTCATTTATTTTTCTTATTATAGCATCTGTGAACTCTTGCCATCCTAAATTTTTATGTGATGCTGGTTTGTCTTTTTCTACAGTTAGAACAGAGTTTAGAAGTAATACTCCTTCTTTGGCCCAACATGTTAAATCACCATTATTTGATATTTTTATATTTAAATCATCATTTAATTCTTTATAGATGTTTTTTAATGATGGTGGTAATTTTATACCATTATTTACCGCGAAAGCTAGTCCATTGGCTTCGCCTATTCCATGATATGGATCTTGTCCTAATATTACTACTTTAACATCTTTATAATCTGTTAGATATAGTGCTCTTAGAATATAGTTTTTTGGTGGATATATTTCTCTTTCTTTATATGCTTTATTTATATATAATACAATCTTTTTAAAATAATCTTTGTGATATTCGTCCTCTAGTATTTGATCCCAACTATTTCCTACTAAATGCATTAGTTTATGCTCCCATTTATGTATGAACAATTTTTACTTGATATATTATAAGTGACTTTGTAGTTAGTAACTGTTTCTTTGGATTCTTTGGATATTTCTACTTTTTTTTCTATTATTACATCACATGAACTTATGTCTGTATTATCTTTGGGATTTATTACTATCTTTTTATTATCTGAATCTACATCATTTACAGATAGCATACCGGTATTAGCTAGTGCTCCTAAGGTTGTTATTATAGTGTTTCCATTTATTTGACAAGCATAACTTTTGTATTTACTCCTATCTGATAAATCTCCATACTCACATTCTTCATAATATGTTTTGGAGGCTGATATTGTATTTTGTATTAATAGATTATAAGAGGTATTCTTGGCACTATTTACATATTCTATAACACTTGGTGTTACTATAGTGGCAATTAGTGCTATTACGATTATTACCGCTAGTAATTCTATTAATGTAAATCCTTTTCTATTCATTATACCACCTATAATTATTATATAATAAATAGTTTTTTTTAACAAGAGTTATTCTTGATATTTATTTTTTACTAGGATAATATCATCACCTATCTTGGTTATTTGGCTCCAATCTAATTCATATTCTTCTCCCCTAGACATTCTTTTTATTCTTTTTTCTTCTAATATTAGGGACTTTATTGTACCCTCTGGTGTTACTATGACATCTACTATTACACCTAATCTTTTGCCGGTAGTCATATTTATTATTTCTTTTGTTTGTAAGTCTGATAACCTCATTTTATCACCTAATAAAGTATATGTTTTTTTAATGTAAAGATTTCTATTTGATATATTTTTTTATATTATTTATAGCGCTTTTTTCGATACGAGATATTTGAGCTTGTGATATTCCAAGCTCTTCTGCTATTTCCATTTGGGTTTTACCAACGATAAATCTTTCTTTTAAAATATTTATTTCTCTTTTTTTTAGACTGTGCATTGCTTTGTCTAGGGCAAGTTTATTATCTATACCGTACTCATCTTCTTTATTAGCAATTTGGTCATATAAATATATTGTATCGCCACCATCATTATATATTGGTTCGTACATACTTACTGGCTCTCTTAATGAATCTAGGGCTACTGTTATATCATATTCTCTTACTCCTAGAATATCCGCTATTTCTTTATTTGTTGGTTCTTTTTCTCCTACTGATAATTCTTCTTTTAATTTTAGTGTTTTATATGCTAAATCTTTAATACTTCTTGATATTCTTATACTGTTATTATCTCTTAGATATCTTTTAATCTCTCCTTCAATCATCGGGCAAGCATAAGTTGATAATTTTACTTCATATTTTGTATCAAAATTATCTATGGCTTTTACTAGTCCTAGACATCCGATTTGGAATAAATCATCTAAATTATCTGTTTTTCCTGAAAATTTTTTTAGGATACTAAGTACTAATTTTAGATTGCCATTTATTAGTTCCTCTCTAGCTAAGGAATCTCCTTCTTGCATTTTTTTAAATAATTCTAATGTTTCTTCGCTGGTTAATACTTTTATATTCGCAGTATTCACACCACTTATTTCTACTTTATGGCGTGACATAATAAAAAATCTCCTTTCATATTCGTTATGAATACTTAGAGAGATTTTTATTCATTATTTTTCTTTATATATATTTAATATTTCCTGAAACCTTTTTGGTGGCTCAGCAGTAAATTCCATATATTCTTTTGTAGTTGGATGAACGAACCCTAGTTTTTCTGCATGTAGCATTTGTCCAAAGTCTTTATCTATTAACTTTTTATGTCCGTATACTGGATCATTTACTACTGGATGGCCAATATAACTTAAATGTACTCTTATTTGATGAGTTCTTCCTGTTTCTAGTTTACATCTTATTAAAGTAGAATCTTTATATCTTTCTAAAACTCTAATATGGGTTACAGCATCTTTAGAATTTTCACTTGTTACAGTCATTTTTTTACGATCTTTTTTATCTCTTCCAATTGGAGCATCAATTGTAGCGGTATCTTCCATAATAATACCTTCTACTAAGGCTATATATTCTCTTACTACTTCTTTTTTTTGAATGGCTTCCGCTAATATATTATGAGACTTATCGTTTTTGGCTACTAGAAGTAATCCCGATGTATCAGCATCAATTCTATGAACAATTCCTGGTCTAATATTTGTATTTACTTTACTTAAATTATTCGTGTGATATATTAAAGCATTTACTAATGTGCCAGTATAATTTCCTGGAGCGGGATGTACTACCATACCACTTGGTTTATTTACGACTATTAAATCGTCGTCTTCATAATATATATCTAATGGTATATTCTCTGGTAATATATCAGTAGTTTCTTCCAATGCTTCAATAGTTATATAATCGTTTTCTTTTACTTTATAACTATCTTTTACTTTGACATCATTTACTAATATATTTCCATTTTCAATCATTTTTTGTATTTTACTTCTGGTATATTCTGTATTTTCGTTTAGATATTTATCTATTCTTTTACCAGAATCATTTATTTCTACTATCAAGATTATTCTCCTTTCTTATTTCTTTTAATAATAATAGGAATACTCCTATTACTATAAAAGTGTCTGCTAAATTAAATATTGGGAAATTATAATTAAATATCTTAAAATCTAAAAAGTCTATTACATATCCTCTTACTACTCTATCCATTAAATTTCCTAGTGAGCCTCCTATTATTAAAGATATCGATACTAATTCTAATTTATTTTGAATATTGTTTTTCTTTATATAACGGATTAGCATTACTATGACTAATACTGCTATTAGTATTAAGAAAATTCTTTTTCCTACTAAGATACTGAAAGCTGCTCCATCATTATTTATATATGTTAAATAGAAAAAGTTTTTTATTATAGTTATACTGTCAGTTTTAGTTAATAAGTTTACTACTAATAGCTTAGATATTTGATCTATACATAAAAGTATTATAGATGTTATTATTATTATTATCATTATCATATTACTCCGATACATTACATTGATCTGCATCTTCTTTTTCTATTTTCCATACACAAGTATTGACAATATATTTTTCATTGTTATCAACAATTTCATTTTTCTTTATGTATTCATCAGATAGACAGCCATTTAGTTGTACTTCTTTTATTTTGTGACAATATACATAATCTGAATCACGATATACTTCTATTTCAGTTTCTTTTTTGCAGTCTCCGTTTTCATTGCCAGGATTTTTATAATCGTTTTCGGTAATAATACCCTCATTAATTATATCTTCTACTTTTATAGTGGATTTATATACTTCTACTTTTTGAGGTGATAAACCTAAACACTTTATAAAATTTTTTGGTTGCTTGTCAAAAGTGATATTACTACTATTTAAGGTAACATAACTATCAATTGATTGTGATATTCTTTCTACAAAAGCCTCTTCAGATTTTAACTTACTACTTTTAAATACATCTGTCATATTTGGAAATGTTATTACTAAAACTATTCCTAATACTACTATTACTGCTAGTAATTCTATCATGGTAAAACCTTTTCTATTCATTTTGTTTCCTCCAAATATATATTATCATAATCTTATTTTTTTATCAAGATTGGCTATTGCTTTTTTGTTATTTTATCTATATAATTATGTTATGGTGAGAATATGAGATTACTATATAATAATAAAGATATTGATTTATATAACTGCAAAAGTTTTTTTTCTAGATTTAAGGGCTTTATGATGGAAAAAAATATTAATAGAGCGCTATTGTTTGATAAATGTAATAGTATTCATACTTTTTTTATGAAAGAGAATATTGATGTTATTATGTGTGATGAAGATAATAAAATTTTATTTTATTATAAAGATTTACCTAGAGGAAAAATTATATTACCCAAGTGCGGAGTTAAAAGAGTTTTTGAAACTCCTAGTGGATATTTTGATATTGAAATTGGAAAGAGGATGATTATAAATGAAAATTAGTATACTTGGTACGGGAGCCTATGGCATGGCTATTGCTAGCGTACTTCACTACAATAAACATAGTATTAAAATGTGGACTAATAGTAATGGAGAAGCGAATTATCTTAATACTAATAAAAAGAGTCCTAAAGTTAATTATGATATTCCTAGTGATATTATTATTTCTACTAATATGAAGGATGTTGTCAGTGATAGTGATGTTATTATTTTTGCTACTCCTAGTGAATTTGTAAGTGGTGTTAGTAAAGAACTAAGTAACTATTATAATAATCAATATATTGGTATTACTTCGAAAGGTATTGATAATAAATCTTTATCGTGTTTATCTGATGTTGTAAAAATGAATATTAGTACTGATTTAATCGCTGTAATATCAGGATGTACTTTTGCTAGTGATATGGTGAGAAAGTCTGTACTTGGTATTAATGTGGCTAGTAAGAATTTAAATACTTTGAATGTTATCAGTAGTATTTTGGAAAATGACTATTTAAGCGTTTATAAAACTAGTGATGTTATTGGTACGGAAATTTGTGGGGCTATAAAAAATATTATGGCTATTGGTAATGGAATAATTAATGGTATGGGATTTCCAGAATCTTCTAGGGCAATGTTTATCACTTTGGCTACAAGGGAGATTACTGATTTAATAAAATGTTTAGGAGGAGAGGTTAATACAATATTTTCTTTTGCAGGAATTGGTGATTTAATTCTTACTTGTAATTCTAAAGAAAGTAGAAATTTTACACTTGGTAACATGATGGGTAAAAAGTTTAATACTAAAGATTATATAGAAAATACAACTATAGAGGGGCTTTATACTTTGCATGCTATTACAAATATTGTTAAAAATAACAATATTAATATGCCTATTATTACGATGATAGATGATATTGTTAACGGAAAGAAAAGTCCTGATGATTTTATTAAACTATTGATTAAATTAAAATAGATAGCTATTATGTAGCTACCTATTTTTTAATAATTATAGTATTGTCTATTATATTCATTTTGTCTTTGAGCTTTATTTACGGTATCACTAACCGCTGAAAAACTTATTATACCCATAATAATTGTTATAACCATTGTTACACATGAAATTATTATTCCAGCAGTACTTAATCCTTTGCCAGTGTTTGTTTCTTTTGATCTTTTTAGTCCTAATATTGAGAATATCAACCCTAATAATGGAATAAAGAATGATAAAACGAAGCCTGCTATTGCCATACCATTTGATTGTGTTTGGCCGCTGTTTGCTACTGTTTGTGTCAATGCAATACCACATTTTGGACACATAATTGCTCTATCGTCTAATTCATTACCGCAATTAGTACAAAATTTTGCCATGTTTTCACCTCCTATTAATAACTCGCATTTCTTATGCTACTAATTAGATTATAACATATTTATTTTTATTTTAAAATAAAAAATGGATATTTTTGTAGTATTATGTCAAAGAAAAAGTAAGTTAGTTGTTTTTTATATAACTACTTACTTTTTCTATTGTATTATTAAAATTATTATAGTCTGTTTCAAACCATACTACATTTAATTGATGATTTAAAAATGTATATTGTCTTTTGGCATAATGTCTAGAATTTTGTTTTATTTTTTCTACAGCTTCTTCTTTACTACATAGTCCATCGAAGTAGTTATATAATTCTTTGTAGCCAATACCGTTTATTAATGGTTTTGTTTTGATATTTTTATCATAATAATATTTTACTTCTTTTAATAAGCCATTTTCTATCATATTATCTACTCTTTGATTTATTTTTTTATATAATATTTCTCTATCAGTAGTTAGTCCTATAAATATGGTATCGTATAATAATTTATTAGTTTTATTATTACTTATAGAAGTATTATTTTCTTTGTAATAATTTAATGCTCGTATTAATCTTCGACGATTATTTTTATCTATATTAATATCTTTATCTAATTTTAGTAATTCTTTATATATTTCTTCTGTCGTTAAATTATCATATGTATTATTTGTTTTTTCTTCAGATAATTTATAATCATAGAGTGCCGCTTTTATATATAGGCCTGTTCCTCCTACTAAAATTGGGATTTTGTTTCTTCTTAATATATCGTCTATTACTTTTCGACAATCTTTTTGATAATTATAGATACTATATTCTTCCTCTACTTCTTTTATATCAAATAGGTGATGCGGAATGTTTTCTTTTTCTTTCTCAGTTACTTTAGCAGTACCTATATTTAGTCCTTTATATACTTGCATGGCATCAGCGTTTATTATTTCACCATTTAATTTTTTGGCTAGTTCTATACTTAGTTTTGTTTTTCCTACAGCAGTAGGGCCTGTAATTACTATTACTCTACTCATAATATCACTCTTTCATACTTCTTTAATTTAGAGACAATAGGCTCTAAATTATTATAGAAAGACCTTAGGCTTTCTATAACATCATGAGATATTAAGCTCATGATGACTTAAACTACTCTTTTGAACATTTTTTCTATTTCATAAGTTGTAAAATTAATAATTGTAGGTCTTCCATGTGGACAATTGAATGGATTATTACACTTCCTTAACTCATTTATTATTTCTTCCTGTGCTTCTTTTGTTATTCTTGTATTGGCTTTGACACTCATTTTACAACTTATTAGAGCTGCTAGAGAATTATTGAATTTAGCTAAACTAAAGTCTTTACCTTTATTTACTATTTCTTCAATTATTCTTCTTACTATTTTTTCTTCATTTCCTTTAGGAAACCAAGTTGGATGAGATATGACTCTAAATGAGTTAATACCAAATTCTTCTATATCGATGTTATATGATTTTATTATATCTAAATTTTCTTTTGCAATAATGAATTCATTATTTGGAAGTTCTATTATCATTGGTATTAATGGAGAGATTACATCATTATTAGGATGTGCTAAAAGATAGGAGTTTTTTTCATAATTTATTCTTTCCTGAGCAGCATGTTGGTCAATTAAATATATTCCTCTTTCATTTTCACATACAATATATGTACCTAAGGCTAGTCCTATAGGATATAATTCTGGGAGTGTTTCTTTAGGTCTCTCTTCAATATATGATGGTTCTTCTTCATTGTCTAGTTCATTATTTGGTTCATAATTAAAGTTTACGAGATTAGTTAATTTCTGTTTATCTAAAAGAGATGGTTCTTCACTTATACTATTTCTTTCTAAATTTAAACTTAGATTTTCATACTTTGCAGTAGGCTGTTCTTTTACTTCTATTTTAGGTATAAGTAATTTGTTCCTTATTGTTTTATTTATTTCTTCACTTATCATATTTTTTAAGTCTTCAAAATTACTGAATTTAATATCTTGTTTTGATGGATGAATATTTACATCTACTAAAATTGGATCTGCTGTTATTTTGATTACTACAATAGGATAACGTGTATCTTCTTTGAATGAGAAATAGGCGTCATTTATGATTCTATTTAGATATTGATTTTTTATTACTCTTCCATTTACTAAGACTGTCATATGATTTCTACTTGAACGGTTAACCTCAGGAAGAGAGATATATCCTGATACTTCATAGTCATCATTTGATATTTCGATTGGCAACATTTTCTTTGCTATGTCTAATCCATATATTGATTTTATTACTTTTAATAGATTACCACTACCATCAGTATTTAATAATTCTTTTTCATCGTTTGTTAAGATGAATTTTACTTTTGGATAAGAAAGTGCCATTTTATTTACATATTCAGTTACATTAGCTAGCTCGGCATAGGGACTAGAGAGATGTTTTAATCTGGCAGGAGTATTATAGAATAGATTGGTTACCGTTATTTGCGTTCCGATTCTTCCTTCAGAGGGTTTATTTTCTAATATTTTTCCTCCTTTTATATGAATCTGTGTTCCAACATCATCTTGGCAAGTTTTTAATACTACATCAGATACTGCCGCTATAGAGGGAAGAGCTTCTCCTCTAAAACCTAATGAATTTATGTTAAATAAATCATCGTCTGTGTATAGTTTACTTGTAGCATGTCTTTGAAAGGCTAACTGAGCATCATTTTTATCCATACCTATACCATTATCGGTTACAGTTATTTCTCTTAATCCTGCTTCTTTTAAATCTACTTTTATCATAGTGGCTTTGGCATCTATGGAATTTTCTACTAATTCTTTTACGATGGATACTACTTTTTCTACTACTTCTCCTGCTGCTATTTTATTGGACAAGAGTTCATCCATTACTTTTATTCTACTCATTTTACACCTCGATCATTTTATATGGTTTTACTTTTCCATTTCCTATGTCTTTATAGATAGCTATTTCTCTTCCGTCTTTATCTACTAAAAGAGAGATTTCTTCTTCAAAAAATTTATCTAATACCATACCATTCTTTACTTGTTTTAATGTTTTGTCATCTATTTTGGTTATTTTTATATTAGGTAGTGCTTCTTTGATACTCAATAATTTATAATTATCTTTTTGGATATCTTCTAAAGTGAATGCATCCTCTAGTAAAAATGAGCCTTGTTTTGTTCTTATTAGTTCTTTCATAGTACCATAAGTAGATAATTTATAAGCTATATCGCGTATTAGACTTCTTATATATGTTCCTTTACTTACTTCACATTTCATAGTAAATTCTATTATATCTTCTTTATATATTGGTCCCTCTAATAAGGAGATAGAATATATTTCTACTATTTTACTAGGGGGCGTTATTTGGATATTACTTCTAGCATATTCATATAATTTACGGCCATTTATTTTGACCGCTGAATATATTGGTACTTCTTGATTATATTTTCCTATGAAGCTATTTAATACTTCTATTAATTTATCTTTATCTATATTTGGTATATTTCTTTTTATTTCTTTGCCAGTAATATCTAACATATCAGTTTCATAGCCTAATATTACTTTAGCTATATATTCTTTTTTTTCAGATGTTAATAGTTCGGATATTTTTAATGCTCTACCAATAGGAACTACTAATACGCCTTCAGCGATGGGATCTAGAGTACCTGTATGGCCTACTTTTTTGGTATTTAATTTTTTTGATATTATATTTACTATATCTCTACTTGTATAGTTTTTGGGCTTATTTACTATTAATATTCCATTCATATATTTTTCCTTCTAAAACTTCTAATAATTTTTTAATTAATTCTTCATATGGCATGTTAGTAGTTATTCCAGCGGCATTTTTGTGTCCAGCACCACCAAAGATACTAGCCACTTCATTTACATCAATGTTATTACTTCTTAGTGATATTCTTACTTTATCTTTAAATATTCTTGCTAATATTGATACTTCTACGATATCTATTTCCATAGGTATATTTACTAGTATACCACAATCATTTTGGGTAACATTTGTATTTAGTATATCTTCTTCAGTTATATAAGAATAGGCTATACCACTAGAAGTTATTTTTAAATTATCCATGGCAATTTTCTTAATATTAAATTGATTTATACTTATACTTTTTAATACTTTTTTATATATTTTTGACATATCAATGATTTTGCTTAGTTCTCCCGCTAAAAAGAAGGTACTTGGAAGGACATCATTATGAGAGAATCCTCCAGTATCGGTAAGAAGTCCAGTAGCTATTGGGACTGCTATATCTTTATCTATAGTTATACCCATCTCTTTTATTAGATTATAGACTAATTCACAGCAAGCGGGATATTTTTCTACTAAGTTATAATTTCCATAATTGGTATTACTTATATGGTGATCTATTACAATGATTTTGGATACACTATCTAGAATATTACTAGAATCTGATACTCTTTCTCTACTAGCAGTATCTAATATGATAGCAACTTCATATTTTTTAGTACTACTCTTTTCTATACTAGTAAAATTTTTTATATAGTTAAATACTTCCGGGGGGTCTTCTATTAAGACATCGACATCTTTACCTAGTTTTTTTAAAGATTCATACATAGCTAGTGTGCTTCCAATGGCATCACCATCTGGATTTATATGACAAAGTAAAACAATATTATTGCTTACTTTAATCTCGTCAATAATATTGTTCATACTTACTCCTCCTTATTTATACTATCGATTATCTTTTCTATTTTGTTTCCATATTCTATTGATTCATCATAGACAAATGTTAATTCGGGCATTTTTCTTATTTCTACTTTATCAAATAGTTTTCCACGAATGAAACTACTAGCTCTATTTAGAGCTTTAGTTACTTTTTCTCTATCTTTATCAATTAGATTGGTAAAATATACTTTAGCATAAGATAAATCGCTTGATATATCTACCGCTGTGATAGTAACAAATTGTATATCATCATCTTTTACTTCTTCATTTATTACTTTAGATATTTCTTCAGTTAGAATGCTACCTAATCTATCTAATTTTATGCTCATAATAATTCTCCTATCTATGCTTTTTTGTTGGGCATTCTTTATATCTATCAGGAATATTGTTCGCTTTAATCATTGCATCTGCATAGATATAACTTTTTTTAAAGGTATGTGTATTAAGCATTTCTTCTTTTGTAAATACTTTAATAGCTCTATCATAGCCTTCTAAAAATGTGTAGTCTTGATTAATTGGTTCTATGTTATGAAAATATTCTGTAAAGCGGGCATGTTTCCCCATTTCGGATAATAATCTTCCATGATTTTTTTCATTAGATGATAAGTATATTTTGTCTTTTTCTAATTCTTCTTTTCTTTGAGCATCTGCTACACTTTTAACATTATAAAAACGCATGTTTTTTTCTCCTCTCTATTTTGATCTGTGGGAATTATATCCGCGAAGATAATCGCTATTATTTTTAACTATTTGTGGTAATTCTTCTATATTGATATTTTCATCTTTGGAATCTCTTCTTCCAATATCAGAAAGTAAATCTTCTGGATATAATTCTCCTACTAGGGATTTATCAATAGTTTTTCTTTCAATCGATCTTGCTATGGCTATAGTTAATCTTTCGGGTATTTTTCCTTCACATAATATTGACATTATGGTATTTGCTATTTCGGTATAACCATAATTATATGATATTAGGTCATATTTACTTAATTCAGTTTCTGGAGATATGGTATTAATTCCAATAATTCTACCTAGCATTCCATCTTCAATATATTTTCCATTACCTTTTGTTTCATAATTGATTTCTTTTTGTTTTTCTGCATTATGTTGTGTTTCAATTTGTCCCGCTTTCATTGAAAATACATCATTATGGTTTGGAGTTTTTTTGTTTTTAAATTTGTTTGAATAACATGTTGTTACTTCTATGTTTGTCATAATATTTTATCCTTCTTTCTTTATTTTTTTATTTCTATTAATTCATATGTTTCTAAGATATCATTTTCTTTAATATCATTAAAGTTTTCAATAGTTATACCACATTCTAAACCTTGTTTTACTTCTTTTGCTTGATCTTTTTCTCTAGCTAAAGATGCTATGATTGAATCATTTACAACAATACCATCTCTTATTACTCTGACTTTAGAGCCTCTTTTAATGACTCCTGATGTTACATATGATCCTGCTATAGTACCTACTTTAGAAAATTTGAATAGTTTTCTTACTTCTGCTGTACCTGTTACTTCTTCTTTATATTCTGGTTCTAGTTTTCCTTTAAGGGCGGCTTCCATTTCTTCAACGACTTTATAAATGATATTATATAGTCTTATATCTATTCCTTTGTCTTTTGCTGTTTCAACTATCTTATGTTCTGGTCTTATATTAAAACCAATTATGATAGCATCAGAAGCTTCTGCTAAAATAACATCACTTTCTGTTATGTTACCGATACCACTTCTAATAACATTTATTTTTATTCCTTCAACATCTAGTTTTAGTAATGAATTTTTTACTGCTTCCTCGCTACCTTTAACATCCGCTTTTAAAATGATATTTATTTCTTTTTCGCCAGCTTCTTTTCTGTTAAATAAGTCATCTAAAGATATTTTACTCTTTGGTTTGTTTTCTTTTTCTTTAGCGATTATTTTTCTTTCTTCCGCTACTTTCTTAGCTTTCTTTTCGTTTTCAAAAGCCATAAATTTATCTCCTGCTGAAGGACTTTCGGATAATCCTGTTATAGATACTGGCATAGAAGGTGATGCTTTTACTAAGTTTTCACCTCTATCATTTTTAAGAGTTCTTACTCTACCTGAGATAGTTCCTACAACAATTGGATCTCCTAATCTTAGAGTTCCATTTTCTATTAATAGGTTTGTTATTACTCCAGATGATTTATCTATTTTTGATTCAATAACAGTACCTGTTGCATATCTATCTGGATTGGCTTTTAACTGTTCTATCTCACTTATTAATAATATTCTCTCTAATAGGTCATCTATTCCTTCACCTGTTTTAGCGGAAATATTTACGAACATTACATCTCCACCCCATGCTTCTGGTTGAATTCCATTATTTGACATTTCTGTTAGAACTCTTTCAACATTGGCATCCGGTTTATCTATTTTATTTACCGCTACAATGATTGGCACTTTGGCAGCTTTGGCATGGTCTATCGCTTCTTTTGTTTGAGGCATTACGCCATCATCTGCTGCTACTATTATTATAACAATATCAGTAACTTTAGCTCCTCTAGCACGCATTTCAGTAAATGCTGCATGTCCTGGTGTATCAATAAAAGTTATTTTTTTACCTTTATAATCTATTTGATAAGCTCCTATAGCTTGAGTTATTCCTCCAGCTTCGCCTTCTGCAACACTAGTTTTTCTTATGGTATCTAATAATGTTGTCTTTCCATGATCAACATGTCCCATAATGGTTACTACTGGTGGTCTTTCCTTTAAATCTTCTTCTTTATCAGTTATTTCTAACTCTTCAAAGTTTACTTCATCCATTGTGCTTTCTTTTTTTAGAGTTTTATTGTAGTCTGATACTATTATTTCTGCTGTATCAAAATCAAGTGATGCATTTATTGCCATCATCATACCTAGAGTCATTAGCTTTTTAATTACTTGGGCTGCTGGAACACCAAGAGAATCAGCTAATTGTGCTACTGTCATATTATCTTTATATAAAACGACATCATCTTCACTAGCTGCAATATTTGATTTTAATTTTTCTTTATGTTTATACATTTCTTTTCTTTTTTCTTTAAAATCATTCTTATTTGTAGGTTTAGCAGCCTTTTTCTTCTTAGCTTTATTTTCTTCTTTTATTTGTTCTTCATAAGATTCTTCTATATCTTCTAATTCCTCTAGCTCTTCTAATTCTTCTGTACTTTCTTCGGATGGCTGGATACTTGCTAATTCGTTATCTAGGATTATGATATCATCATCAGATAACATGTCATCTTCTTTTGACACTTTGATATCTAATTTGTTACATAATTCTAATATTTCTTTTACTGTTACTCCTACATCACTTGCGTATTCGGATACATTCATCATATGTACCACCTCCTAATTATTTTTGATTATTTCTTCGATACTTTTATATACCTCTTCGCTTATTTTGGCTTCTAGAACTCTTTCTAAGATTTTTTTATCTTTAGCTTTCTTTAATACTTCTATATCTTTTTTGATATAAGCTCCTCTACCAGAAGATTTTCCAGTTATATCAAATGATATATTTCCATATTTATCTTTTACTATTCTAAGAAGATCACTCTTTGGGAGTCTCTCATTAGTTACTACGCATCTTCTTAGAGGTGTTTTTTTCATATTATACACTTTCTTCTTCGCTATCATCTTTAGTTGTATATACTACTTCGTCTTCTAACATAGCGCTTTCACTTTTTACTTCAATCTTATAGTGAGTTAAACGAGAAGCTAATTTTACATTTTGTCCTTTTCTACCTATAGCTAGGGATAGATTGTCATCTGGTACTACCGCTAGGGCTTCTTTTTTAGATTCATCTTTAATTGTTACTTTAACATTTTTAGCAGGACTTAAGGCATTAGCTATAAATTTAGCAGGATCTTTGTCGTATAAAACAACATCTATTTTTTCTCCACCTAATTCTTTTAGAACACTTGCTATTCTTCTTCCCTTTTCTCCTATTACTGCTCCTAGAGGCTCTACATTAGCATAATCTGTATATACTGCTATTTTTGTTCTACTACCAGCATCTCTAGCTACTGAATATAACATAACTGTTCCATCAGATAATTCTGGTATTTCAATTTCCAATAGTCTTTTTACAAAGCCATAGTGACTTCTAGAAAGCATGATAAATGGTCCTTTTGGTCCTATTTCTAATTTTGATACATATACCTTAACTGATGAACCCATTACTAATTTTTCACCTGGTATTATTTGATCTTTTGGTAATATACCACTACTTCTACCTAAATCTACGAAGTAATTATTTTGATCTTCTCTTTGAAGAGTACCAACCATTAATTCTCCTTCTTTGTCTTTGAATTCTTCGGAAATACTTTGTTTTTCAGCCTCTTTGATTTTTTGAACAACGATTTGTTTAGCAGTACCCGCTGCTACTCTACCAAAATCTTTAAGTGGTAATTCGTTTCCTCTTATAGTTTCTCCTACTTCAATATCATCTACTATTTTTCTTGCGTCTTCCAATGATATTTCTGTTTCTTCATTTGCTGGTTCTTCTACTACGGTTTTATAAGAATATAATTTTATATCACCTGTTACTTCATCTACTTTAGCTTCAACATTTGGAATTCCTTCGTTTTTCTTATAAGCTGCTGCCATAGCTTGTTCCATAGCGTCTACAACTATTTTCTTGTCTATTTTTTTCTCTTCAACAATTGCATCTAATGCTTTCATGAATTCTTTCATTTGTTTTGCATTCATTTTCTATCTTCCCTTCTCTTTTGTAGATACATCTAAAATGTATGATTCTTTAATTAAATCTGCTTCATCTAGTAATGGATTAATAATATTTGTTACTTCAACACATTTGTCAATATCAATTATTTCATCTCTATCTATTACTATTCTTAGAAATAAGTTATTATCTTCTTTTTCTAATTTTACAGAATCAATAAATACTCCTGATGCCTCTACATCTTTCTCTAATAATTTTCTTACTTTGCCTTCTATAGTCATTATTTCCTCCTACTTAATATATATAAAAGAGTGGATTTTTATGCCACTCTTTCTCAAGACAGTTATATTATATCATAAATTTATTAATAAATACAAGTGTTTTTATAATTATTTATCTTCTATTATCTTTTTTAATTTATTAATTCTACTGAAAAGCAAAGTACATATCTCTTTTATTCTTCTAAATCAATTAGATAATATTACCTTTATATCTTCTTTTTGATTATAAGCATTTTTTAAAATTATTGGGGCAAAATTGATATTATTAATCTCATATATATTAGTAAGTACTCCTAATGATGGTTCATACTCAGCTGTTAAGATGCAAGTATTCTTATTCATAAGTGTGCATTTCATTCGTTTTCACCTCTATATTTACTTTATCATATTTTTGTTTTTTTGACTACCTCTATATATGACTTATAATAAGTATCTTTTAATCATAGAGACAAATGGCTCTATGATTTATCTTTGAAGACCTTGGGCTTCAAAGAGAAGGGGGAAACTTTAGGTTCACACTTCCTTTACAATAGTAAAATTATCCATTTGCTTTTTTTTACTTTTTGTTGTATAATTATTAGGCAGTGGTTATTCTTTATAATTCAATATATATTTTTTTATTTTTTAATTAACGATGAAAATATTATGAAAGGAGAAATTTAATGAATACAAAAATTATCCCTCTTGGGGGACTAGGTGAAGTTGGTAAGAACATGTATGTTGTTACGCATAATGACGAAATTATCATAGTTGATGCAGGTGTTATGTTTCCTGATGATGAACTTCTTGGTATCGATTATGTTATACCTGACGTTACCTTTTTAAAAGAAAATGAAAGTAAAATTAAAGCTTTAGTTATTACACATGGACATGAAGATCATATTGGTGGTATTCCATTTTTACTTCAGATGGTTAATATTCCTAAGATATATGCCCCTAATAATGCTAAAGAACTTATTGAAAAGAAACTAGTTGAAAGAAATATTGTTTATAAGAATTTATTTGTTTATGATGAGAATACTGTAATAAAAACTAAATATTTTAATATTGAATTTTTTAGAACAACTCACTCAATACCTGATTCTCATGGTCTTGCTATAGATACTCCAGATGGTACTATTGTTATGACAGGAGACTTTAAGTTTGATATGACCCCTATTGGTCCGATGTCTAATTTACATAAAATGGCAAGAATTGGTGAAAAAGGTGTAGCAGTGCTTATGAGTGATTCTACTAATGCTCTTAGTCCTGGTGCTTCACTTAGTGAATCTGTAGTTGATGAAAACCTAGGTGAAATATTTACTGCTAATAAGAATAATAGAATTATTCTTGCTACTTTTGCTTCTAATGTATATAGAATTAAGCATATTATGGAAACATGTCGTAAGAATAATAGAAAGATTGCTCTATTTGGTAGAAGCATGGAAAATATGGTTGATATTGCTATTAAATGTGGTTACTTTAAAGATAAAAGTATTATTATTACTGCAGAAGAAGCTAATCATATGAAACCTAGTGAAGTATGTCTTTTGTGTACTGGTAGCCAAGGTGAACCTTTAGCGGCATTATCCAGAATTGCTTCAGGTAGTCATAGACAAATTACCCTTATGCCTGATGATGTCGTTATTTTCTCTTCATCTCCTATTCCTGGTAATACGGCTTCAGTATCTAAAACTATTAATAAATTATATAAAAAAGGTGTTAAGGTGTTTACTAACTCTATGACAGACATTCATTCTTCAGGACATGCTAATCAAGAGGAACTTAAACTTATGATTAGGCTATTTAAACCTAAATACTTTGTTCCTTACCATGGTGAATATAGAATGCTTAAAATGCATGCTGATCTTGGAGTAATGTGCGGTGTAGAAAAAGGTAATACTTTTGTTCTTGAAAATGGTGATGTTTTATCGCTTAAGAATAATGAGTTATATAGAGATGGTAAAGTACAAGCTGGAGAAGTTTATGTTGATGGTTCTAGAATTGGAGATGTTGGAAATGCCGTTATTAAAGATAGAATTCTTATGAGTAATAATGGTATTTTGGTTATCATTGCTAATATTGATACACATAATAAGGTGCTTATGGGTAGTCCCGCTATTACTACAAGAGGATATATTTTAGTTAATGAAAACATTGATTTGATTCGTGATATTCAACATAGTGCTGAGGAAATTATTAATAAGGAGCTTAAAAAGAAAGTATTTAATTTTAATGATATGAAGAGTGAAATGATTAATGGTCTTATGCCTATTTTGTCTGACAAGACTGGTAGAGTTCCTATTATTCTTCCTATTGTTATGGAGGTTAAATCTAATAAAACTAAAGAAGAGGTTAAATAAAAAAGCTATTACTTAAAGTAATGGCTTTTTATACTGTCTTTTTTTGATACTTGTATTTATTTTATAGAATTCATATTTATATCCTAATCTTAATAAATGATCTAAATAAATTGTTTCTTCTGATAAATCTGTTAATATTAATTCGATATTATCCATATTATCTCTTAAATTTTCTTTTCTTAGCCCTTTAAATTGTTTGTATTCTTTTGCACTCATTCCTGACCATGTTTTATATATCTCATTTGTTAATATTGCATATTCTACATTTGATTTTATTCCATTATCTTGCCATACATCTGTTAATTGTTTTCTTTCTTGTAATGTCTTTATTCTTCGGGAAATCCAATTTTCTTCATAACCTTTGGCTCTATATAAATCTATTGCTCTCTGTGCCGCTAATGAAGGATCAAATGTTTCATTTATTCTTTCACTTCCTAAACCTGCTAACTACTGTTTAATTGGTTCAGCATTTTTACTAGGTACTGATTCGATAATTCTAAACATTCCCTCAATGTCGACAACATCTGTCATACGGTATTTTCCATCTTTAGCTTTTAGTTTCAAAGCGTTACAATTTGTAACAGTTTCATTTTCTTCATCTTTAAGTCTTTTTTTAACACTCTCCAATATGTTTGTGGATTATTGCTTTCTGACACAGCTCTGATAATGTCTACTACACTTATGTAATATTTTCCCTCCTCTTTATCCCAAACTGTTCTGATTGTCTCGTTATTAAATATTTTGTTTACTAAATGCATTTTATCTTGATTCATTTTTTACCACCACCCTTGTATTGTATTATATCAAACGATTATCATTATGGCAATAAACAAAATATACTTTATTTATAATTTGGTCTTTTATCTTTTTTTAATTATAAATTATTATACCCTTAAAATTGTTCATTATGAAGACCTTAGGCTTCATAATGCCTCAAAAGACTATATTATTATAGGCTTTTGGGGATTAAAAAAAGAAAATATATGGTTATATACTTTCTATTTTATCTTACTATTAGTATTTGACCTATGGATAGTAGATTTGATGTTAGATTATTTAATTGCTTTAATCTATCAACAGTAGTGTTATATTTTTTAGCTATACTGTATAGAGAGTCTCCTTTTTGGACTGTGTAAGTTGTTTCAAGATTGGTATCTGTTGGTATTAGTAATACTTGACCTATGGATAGTAAATTGGTGGTTAAATTATTTAAATCTTTTATTCTATCAATAGTTGTATCATACTTTCTGGCTATACTATATAGGGAATCTCCTTTTTGAACTGTATAACTAATGGTATTTTCTTCATTCTCTACATCGTTTGCTTTATCACTTGGTAATTTTAGTATCTGACCAATACTTAGAATATTACTTGTTAAGTTATTGATTCTCTTTAGTTCATCAACGGTAGTATTATATTTATTGGCAATAGAATATAAGGAATCTCCTTTTTTTACAATGTATGTTGACTCTGGTAATAATGCACTTGGTATTTTTAGTAATTGTCCAGTTGATAGAATATTGGATGTTAGATTATTTGCTTTCTTTAATTCATCCACAGTAGTATTATTAGCCATGGCAATTGAGTATAAAGTATCGCCTTTTTTGACTATGTAGATATTTTCTTCTTCTTCATATATTTCTTTAGTCGGCACGCGAAGTACCTCTCCTATTTGAAGTGTATTTGATGTTAGATTGTTTTCTTTTTTTAGTTCTGAAACTGTTGTACCTAATTTATTTGCTATGCTATATAGGGTATCGCCTTTTTGAACAACATAGGTATTAGTTATTAGGCCCTCTGGTGGTGTGTATGGTACTCCTATATAGTTTGCTACTGCAGATATTACGGATTCTGCTAATTCTTCATAGTTTTCTTTTAGGAATTCGACATCTTTGGTATTGTCAATAAAGCCATACTCCACTATTAGTGGTTCTAGATTGCCAGTATTTCGATGTATGAAATAGTAGTCTTTTGAGGTATCACTCGGTAGTCTTCTTTGGTAATATTTTCTTGTTTCTTGTCCAGTGGCTCCTATGTTTTCTAGTATTCTTTTAGCTAGGGTATCTTTGTTTCTTAGGGCATAGATGACTTCGGCTCCTTCGCCGCCGCCTGAATTAACATGGTTCGATATTAGTATAACATCAGATGAGTTGCCAAACTTATTTAAAATAGTATTTACTCTATCACTTGGAGATAATGTGGTATCTGAGTCTCTTGTTATAGCTACTGGCACTCCTAACTGTTTAAATCTATCATACATGTATTTGGATATTAATAGATTATAGTCTTTTTCTAGTAAATTATTGCCTGTAGCACCTGCATCCGTACCTCCATGACCTGGATCAATCACTACTTTACGAACCGCTCTATCTTCATTATTATTCATAGTTATCACCTTCAAAGTAGTATATGTAAATAATGTTAATTTGGTTAACTTGACTAGTATAAAAAGATACTAATTTTACTTTTTGGTATCTTTTTGATATTTAATTTATAGCGGTGTTATTTACATATAATTTATAACCATTTTAATTCTTTACATACTAGTTCTACTTCTTCATTATTGTTAGTATTTTTTAGTACTGATTTTGTTATATCTATTTCTATATCTTCATAAGATATTTTTTTCTTTTTACTACTACTTGTTTTATTTAACTGAATATTTACTCTTGCTAATAACTCTTCAATATGAAATGGTTTTGTTAAGTAGTCATCCGCTCCATTTTCTAAACCATTTAGTTTATCTTCGAGCATTGATTCGGCTGTTAACATTATGACTTTACTTTCTATTTCTTCTTCTCTTAGTTTTTTTAATATTTCAAAACCATTCATACTTGGTAACATTACATCTAATATTATTAAATCATATAGTCATGATAAGGCATTATAATAACCTTCTTCACCATCTGTTTCTATATCTACGATGTAATCATCTTTAGTTAATTTTTCTTTTATTAGTTCTGCGAGTGTATATTCATCTTCAATTATTAAGATATGCATAGTTAATCACCTTTTTAAATATATAATTTATTTATTAAATGAATATTAAATATAGTTATATTATAACATTTTTTAATAAAAACAAAAAGAGACTAGTTTTTGTTAATCTCCTAAGTTATAAGTATATATTATTACGTATCATATAATAATTTATTAATTAATCTGCCTTTTATGTTTGATTCTATTTTTTGATTTTATATAATCAAGAATGAATTTATTTTCTTTTTTGTTAAATGTTAACATATTAAACCAATCTGGATGACTATCCATTATATCGTCCATTAAATCGTGATATAAATCAAATTCTTTTTCCATTGCGTACTTATTTATCTCTCTTAACATTCTTTTCTTTTCAAAATTTGTAAAATCTATTTTCTCTAGTTCAATTTGTTTTTCTTTATATTTTCTATCTCCATAATACTTTTCGAAATCGGTAGCATTCATATAATTATCATCTTTCATTTCTTCATTTCAATTTGATTATGTATCATTATTTTTTAAATTTATATTTAGTTGGATCTGATTGTTCAATCAAGTTTGAATCTAATAATAAGCCAATAACTTCTGATGCTCTAGATTTTTTTACTTTAAATATTTCCGCAACATCTTCCCATTTAAAATCATATTGATAACTAAATTTGTCAAATAATTTTTGAATTTTATCATGAGTATTTTTGGTTACATTCATTGGAAGATTTTTATGTAATTTAATAACAAAATAATCTTCATCGCTAACAATATTTCCGCTTGTAACCGGACTTTTTTCGCTTGTAACCAGACTTTTTTCTATATAACTTTTATTAGGGAAAATGACTTTAAATGATGAGACATCAGAACTAAATGTTGGTTTAACATTGTAATCATTATATGACTCAACTATTCTGGTCAAACCACTTCCTCTACGTTCCATAAAATGCAATCTATTAAATATATCTGAAATAACTCTATTTCGTCTCATTGATGATATTTTAGTTATATCTAAGTTTTGCACAAAACTACCATCAATCATTCCACCTGGAGATGTTATTTCTAATCTGTTATCATACATATCTATATGAATTTCAGAACCCACTATTTGGTAATCTCTATGAATAATAGCATTAACAATGGCTTCACGAATTGCTCTAACAGGATAATCTTCCACTTCTATTCTCTTCATTCCTTTAATTTCCCATCCCATTCTAGAATGATTTTTAATGAAGATTTCAGCATTTTCTAAAAGAGATATAATACTGCCACTATATTCTTTATCGTCAATAGCATCTCCATCAACAGAACCCTTAACTAAGCCTTTCCACCTAGTACAAAATATTCTTGACTGAATCAATAAGCCCTGATCGGATAAAAGCAATCCTGCATTTGTAACTTTTTTATCCTTAGTTATTAACTCTAATGATATATAATCTTTATCTTTATTCAACTCTTTACCTGTTTCATTTTTTAATGAAGCATTTAATAAAGTAAAACTAACATCAGAAACATCATACTTACTAGGTAATTCATCAAAAGTTGTATTTTGACCTTTTAAAATTAATCCATCCAATACATGTTTTGGAGCAGATATTGATTGATTACCCGCTCTAATGAATGCTTCTTTTCTTCCGTCACCATTATAATAATATGGAGTTCTTGGACCATCTCCTACTTTTACTTCCATAAAGTCCATATTATTTTCCTTAAAAGTCTTTAATTCATATCTTGGAAGTGGAGTAATCTTGTCATTTATTAATTCAGATACTTTTTCTGAATCTTTAACTATATTGTCTAAACCGACTGCTTTTCTATCCACATCTCTTATACCAAACAATAAGATTCCACCATTTGAGTTAGCAAATGCGGAAACTGATTTAAGCCAGCTTTTTGGTTTACTATATTCAACTTTTTCTTTAAATTCTATATTAGTACTTTCTACTTTTTCATAATCTTTTAATTGCATTTAATACCTCCATTTATTACTATATATTATACACTATTTTTTTATTTCTTTTGTCAATAAATGTTGAATCAATTAAATTTTTATTTAAAACCGGACTTTTTTATAAATGTTTGTATAAAAAGTCCACTTATAACCGGACTTTTTTATTTATGAAACCGGACTTTTTTAACTGATTAAAAATTATACTCAATTGTAAACAATAGTTATTTAAAATATTACTTTATTACTTATTGCAACTTTTACTTATATATAATACAACATAAATATCTTTAATTTAGAGACTATATAATAGGCTCTAAATTACCTCTTAAGACCTAGGCTTAAGAGAATAAAGAAAAAATAACATAGACTATATTAATCTACATTATTTACTTTTATAGTACTTACATACTTTATATTTAATACTTTATCATATAGTAATTGCTTATTTTTTAATATTTTTATAAAACTATATATATAGAAAATTATAAATATTAAAAATGTATTTAATCCTATTATTACTGATAAATAGTTAGGTATATTTTTAGCTAATAACATTTCTAAATGTACCACTAATGAAAATATTCCATAGTAATATAAATATATAAAGATATTTCTTAAAGTTATTCTAAGTAATCTCTTATCTGGTACTTCTAATGATACATTTATTATTTTTCCAAAGATAGTTTGGTTATGATTAAAATATGGAATAATAATAAAGTAAAGAACCGCTAGTGAAAGATTTATATATTTATTATTTATTAAAATTGATACTAGCATTATCATTAGTAGATAGATAAAGATATCTCCTATAAAGAGTGTTATTCTTCTTAAGGAAGATACTTTTTGTCCTTCTTTTAATGATTTGGTATCGATATCTTCTCTTGTTGGTAAATGTTTTTGGATAGGACTTATTATTAAATATCCCAGAAGACCTCCTAGTGTGTTTATTAATAGGTCATCCACATCAAAATTACGATATGGTCTAGGATAGATATAATATAGTCCTGTTAACTGAGTTAATTCAAAGAATAGTGATATTAAGAAACTTATAATTATTGTTTTCTTTAATGAACATTTATAGTAGTATCTTAGATAGACTCCTAATGGCATAAACATTATTATATTAAAGATAACAGTATATATACTAGGTATAGTTATTATTTTTAGAATGTTTATTTGTTTTAATTCTATTAGGTCCTCTATTATATCTTTTATGAATGTTAATGGAATTAACTGAGGATTAATCACTTTCATTTTGATTACTTCTTCTTTGGTTGGAAGAGGTAATATTACTAAAAAGTAGATTGTTATTAGATATAAGATAAAGGAATATATTATTAAAGTTCTTAATTTGTTTACTGATCCATAATAATGATATTCATATATTATATATGGTAATGTTATTAATAAGGCTAAAAAAGGAAAGATTATTAAAGCTGCTTTTATTGGTACTAAATAGCTCATCTTATCTCTCCTTTATTATGGTTTTACTACAGTAGTATGTTACTAAGAAATATCCTCCATAGATTACTACTAGAAATACTGCTGTTAATATTATTGATGATAATAATGATTCTGTTCCCATTGTTTTTAAGATATAGTTAGCAAACTCTATTCCAAATATTGAATGAATTATAGCTAGTAATAATGGGAATAGAAAGAATACTGCTATCTGATTAAATAGGGCTTTGTTTATCATTTTCTCATCAGTTCCTATTTTTCTTAACATATTAAATCTTTCTTTATTATCAGTACTTTCTGATAATTCTTTTAAGGCTAAGATGGCCGCACTTGATATTAAGAAAATTATTCCTAGATATAGTCCTACAAATGTTACCATGGCTCCTAGTCCTATGGATGATTCATAGATATCTATTTTAGTATTATATGATAATAAGGTATCTTTGTTAAAATGGTTATTTATTATAGTACTAACTATATCTTCAACATTTTCTTTTTCTTCTTTAGTGTCTGCTTGATAGTTAGCTGCTAAAATATTTTTATATGGATGAATACCTTCTAAGGCATTATCTGGTAATATTATTACTCCTGTATTAGTAGCACTTCCACTTAGTTCGATAATGCCATCTTGACATTCTTGATATTTTGGATAGTAGTTTTTACTATTTATAGTTAGTTTGGTATTATTTTTTAAGGCTATATTTCGAATGCCCGCCATCATCTTATAGTTAGATATAATTACATATTCATTATCTTTTAGAGTTAATTCTTTTTTGTTATATAGTTTTGCTAGACGATTGTAGTCACTTAATTTTACTAAGTCTTCTCTTACGTTATAAGCTAGTGTGGGATAATCTTTTCCTATTTGTTCTATTTGGTCTCCAAAAGAATCTTTTAGGGTTATTTCTTCTACTCTATATGTATTTATATCTACTACATCTTTTAGATACTTATATACATCTAATCTTTGTAAGGTATCTTTGGCAGTGGTATTGTAGTCCTCTATTATGTCTTTTGAAAAGTTTTCTTTTTCTTCTTTAGATAATGATTCTTGTAATTTTGAGAACTGAATATCAACGGGTGCTAAATCTTTTAGATTACCTGATAGGGAGTTCTTTATGGATAATGCTGAGGAAAAGATACATATGGTAAAGAATAACATTAGGCATATTATTGTCATTGAAAAGACTGTGGTATTTATTTTACTACTTATTTGACGAACGGTAAAACTATTTAATCCTTTGTAGTAGTATTTTTTTAGATGCATTACTATCTTTAGGATTAGACCTGATAGTGACCAAAATATTAGAAATGTTGATACGCATCCTAGGGCTATTGGTATTAATATCCCACTTATAGTATTCATAAGTGGTGAAGTACCAAAAACATCTGTTACTAGATAGTAAGCATATGATAGTGCTATGACCGCAATTATAAATACTATAGTGCAAATGATAGGATTTTTTAATTTTACTTTTTCGGATTTTTTATTACCATGTAATAGATCTATTAGTTTACATTTATTTACAATTATGGTGTTAAATATCATTACTATTAGATACATTATGCTAAAGTATAATAAGGCTTTTAAGGCTGCTGAAGATGAAAATGTAAACTGAAATTTTGTTAGGTCTGCTTCAAACATATTGGCTACTAAGATACTCATTAGTTGTGATAAAACTATTCCTAGGGCTAGGCCAACTCCTAAAGAGATAACTCCTATTATAAGAGTTTCAAAGAAAAGGATTAGAGATATTTTTCTTTTGGACATTCCTAAGGTTAAGTAGATTCCAAATTCTTTGTTTCTTCTTTTTATGAGAAAACGACTGGCATAGATTATTAAAAATCCTAGAATGAATGAAACAAAGACACTTACTCCTCCTAGAATGGTGGTCATTAGTCTTATTATTTCACTTGTTGATGATGATACATTTAGCATTACTGTTTGACTATCTATAGCATTGAAAACATAGAAAATAGCTACTCCTAGTACTAAAGTAAAGAAATAGATAGCATAATCTTTGATACTTTTGGTTATGTTTTTTATAGACAATTTAAAGAGCATCATTTATGTCTCCTCCTAGTAAGGTTACGACATCTATTATTTTATCAAAGAATTCTTTTCTGGTATCATTTCCTTTACGAATTTCGTTATATATTTTACCATCTTTTATGAAGATTATTCTGGTAGCGTAACTTGCGGCATAAGCGTCATGGGTTACCATTAGAATAGTGGCTCCTAGGTTATTATTTAGGTATGTTAGTTTTTCTAGAAGCATTTTTGATGACTTAGAGTCTAGGGCTCCGGTTGGCTCGTCTGCGAGTACTAAGCATGGATCTGTTATTATGGCACGAGCTGCTGCTACTCTTTGTTTTTGTCCTCCACTCATTTGGTAAGGATATTTTTTTAGTACTGATTCGATATCTAGTTCTCTTGCTACTTTCTTTATTCTTTTATCTATTTCTTTGGGACTTACATTTTGAATTGATAAGGCTAGTGCTATATTTTCATAGGCTGTTAAGGTATCTAATAAATTGAAGTCTTGAAAGATGAAACCTAAGTCTTCTCTTCTAAACTTGTTTAAATCATTTTCTTTTAGTTTTGTTATGTCAGTTCCTCCTACAAAAATATGTCCGGCGGTTACTTTATCAATTGTGGATATGCAGTTTAGTAATGTTGTTTTACCTGAACCTGAAGAACCCATGATAGCGACAAACTCTCCTTTTTCTACTTCAAATGATATGTTATCTATGGCTTTAGTTAAACTTGATTTACTTCCATAGTATTTTTCAATATTTTCTATTTTTAGTATATTTTCCATATTATTTTCCTTCCTTTCGTAATTAATAATACTAGATAATAGGATATTTGTCGTAAGTTTAATATTACAGTATATTACTTTTTTGTAAGGTTAGTCTTCTGGGTGATAAAGTTTATTTTTACCAAAGATTATTTTGACAATGGTATATTCTTTTTCTTCAGATTCTATCTCTATTTTATGTCCTAGTTTGGTACATAATTTTTTGGCTATGTATAAGCCCATGCCTGTTGATTTGATTTTATCTCTGCCATTAGTACCGGTAAAGGATTTTTTGAAAACATTAGAGATATCACTTTTAGGTATGCCAATACCGTTATCTTTGATGGATAAGGTTATTTGATTATTATCTTCAGTAGCTTTTATTTGGATATAGGAGTTTGGCACATCTTTTTTGTATTTGATACTGTTATTGATAATTTGATTTAAAATGAATTCTAACCATTTGGTATCGGTATAGACTTCGGTATTTTTTATATCGACGATTAGGTCAATTTTATTTTCTAAGAGGTCATCTTTATTTTTAAGGGCTACTGATGAGATTATTTTTTCTAGTTTTACTTTTTTGAAGATAAAGTCTTCACTGGTATAGTTACTTCTTACATAATAGAGGATTTGGTCGATGTAGTTATCTAGTCTTTTTATTTCTTCAATGTATTCTTTTGGTACTTGGTTTTTATGATTATGGGTCATAAGGATTAGACTTGATATTGGTATTTTTACTTCGTGTATCCACATCTCAATATAATCTTTGAAGTCTTTGGTGCTATTTATGTAACTACTGACATTTTCAATCATTGATTTGTTGATGTCGCACATGATGTTATATATTAGTTCTTCTTCGTAAGTATTTGGTTTTGGTATGGTTTCTAGGACTAGGTATTTTTTATCTAGATTTTTGGTATTGGTTATGAGGGTGTTATAGAAGGTTCTTTTTTGGAAATATGATATTAAGAGGGCTATGATTAGTGTTAATAGTAGTAATACTATGGTTACTATTATTAGTCCCTCTGGTACTTTGAAGGCAATGTCTAATAGGGTTATTAGAATTATTGATATGATAGTGATAATGATTATGCTTATTTTATCTTTTAAATAGTTTGTTAATTTCATAATAGTATATATCCTTGTCCTTTTCTTGTTTCTATGGCATTTGGATAACCAAAGTCCTCTAGTTTACTTCTTAGTCTACTTATATTTACGGTTAGAGCATTATCATTTATGTATTCTTCATTATTCCAAAGAATGGTCATTAGTTCATCTCGTGATACAATTCTATTTTGGTTATTTAATAGGTGCTGAAAGATTAGCATTTCATTTTTGGTTAGTTCTAATTCTTTGTTACTACCAGATAAGGTGCCTCGTGATGGCGAGACTTCTAAATCTTTATATTTTAGTACTTCAGTACTATTATCTAATCTTTTAAAGATATTTTGTATTCTTAGTAATAGAATGGTTGGGCTATAAGGCTTGGTTATGTAATCGTCTGCTCCATAAGAGATGGATAATATTTCATCGGTTTCATTTGCTCTTGAGGTTACCATTATTACGGGAACATTTGATTCTTTCCTTATTTCTTTAAGTAACTGCTCACCATTTTGATATGGGATATTTATATCTAAGAGAATTAGGTCTATATTACTTTTTAATATTTCTTCTTTGGCATTTGAAAAGTCTTTTAGTATTAATGCTTCATAGCCAGCATTTAATAGTAATTCATATAATTCTTTAGATATTATGGTATCATCTTCAATTATCATTATCTTTTTCATATATTATATTTCCTTCTTTCTATAGTTCTATTATATCATTATATTGATGGATTTTATATTACAAGTTTGTAAGGTATGAAAAAAAGACTTATACAAACATATCTTGCATAAGTCCCCTTTTAAGTTCTATTAATTTATTTAATTTATTTTCTTCTAGTAATATTTTTTTAGATATACAATTAACATTTTTGATTATTTTTTTAACTTTATTATCAGATGGTATTCTAATGCTAAAATTTAAAAATTCTTTTTCAGATAATTCTTTTTGTCCAGTTCCATTTGCTAAAAATTCTCTTTGTTTCATATAAGATTTTTGTGATAAATATAAGTAGATATATTTAATATCGAATCCATCTTTTGCTTTAAAACTCATTATTGCATTTGAACAAATTCCGCCCGCATATTTTTTATTTACTATGGCAATACTTCCATTAAAATAATTTTGTTTTCCTATAATTAATTCGTTTTCATCTCTGACGTAAAAAGGCCTTTTATCAGACATTTCTTTTTGAGATTCATTAAATTCTAAACCTTTTAAATTTAATTTAATGGTAAGTTTTTGATATTTACTTGTATCTGCCACAGGTGTTTTATTCCCTTCAATTAAAATATCTCTTAACTTGTATTCAATATATGAAGCATCATCTTTAAAAATAAATTGATTTTCCATGTACAATTTAAATAACTTAAGGTCTTTAATTTTCTTTGATTGAAGTTCTATTTTTTTATCTAATAATTCTAATGTTTTTCCAATTTTTATTTGTTCATTTATTTTAGGAATTATAAATTTATATATGCCTAATTCATCTCTGTTTATTTTAGGCATTCCTGTTCTCATTGAGACCGAAGTAGCAAATTTAGTAAATTTAGGATTTAATAATAAATATAAAAGAAAGGTTGATGTTAATTTTTCTTCTATTGGATTAATTGGATATGCATCTGCACTACATAACCCTACAAATTTTGGATAACAAACCTTTGCAAAATGAGGATTTATTTTGCCATAAATTACAGATTTTTCATTGAATAGATATTTTGAACTTATTAATTTATCATCTTTTGCTAAATTATATTCTAATAACCTTCCTGTTTCTTTTTCAATATTACCAGGACCAATATGTGGTAAATTACAATATTCTTTTTTGTTTGGATCAACTTGACCATTTATAATGGAAACTAAATCATAAAATTTATAACTAATCCACTCATCATTAAATTCTTTAAATCTTAATTTAGGAACGTTCATTTTATCACCACTTTTCAAGCCCTCAAGTTTAATACTTAAAAAGCATGCAATTATATTTTTTTGTATAATTATTATAGAAGGAGGAAAAATTAATGATTATAAAATCAAAAAAAATATTTTACAAAGATTGGGTTTATACGTGGCTTGTTGAAAAAAAAGATTATGTCAAAGAATCAACATATGCTAATTATTCTAATATTGTTTTTAATCATATAATACCAAAATTAGGTGGTTACAAACTAAACGAATTAAATCATAAAATTATACAAGACTTTTTATTAGAATTATCTAAAAATGGGCGTAAAGATAATAATGGTGGATTATCAGAAAAAACAATTAAAGATATTACAATCGTTGTTAAAGGAAGTATAAAAAAAGGCATAAATGAAGGAAAAATAAAGCATATTGAATTGTCATTTAATTATCCCAGAGATGATAAAGAAAAGAATATCTATATACTTACAAAACAAGAACAAAATAAAATAACTAATTATGTTTTAAATAATCGTACGCCTAAAAATATAGGGGTTTTAATTTCATTATATTCAGGAATAAGAATTGGTGAGCTATGTGCCTTACAATGGAAAGATATAGACTTTAAAAATAATAAGTTATATATATCAAAAACAGTACAAAGAATTTATGTCAAAGACAAAAATGAATGTATTTCTAAAATTATTATAACTTCACCTAAAACTAAAAACGCCAACAGAGAGATACCAATTAATAAAGAATTTTTAGAAATATTAAAAAATATAAGGTCAGATAAAAATAATTATATTTTGTCAAATTCAGATAAATATATAGAGCCCAGAACGTATAGAAAATATTTTAATAAAATATTAAAGGAGTTAAAAATAAAGCAATTTAATTTTCATTCATTAAGGCATACATTCGCAACGAATTGTATATCACTAGGATGTGATTATAAAACAGTTAGTGAATTATTAGGACATTCAAATGTTAATATAACATTGAACTTATATGTTCATCCAAGATACTCTCAAAAGAAAAAATGTATAGATTTAATAAGTAAAATATTCCAAGAAAAAGTAAATATGTAACTTTTTCTTTTTTTGATAAAATTTTGAAAATATGTGATATAATTATATTAGATGTTTAGTAACTTTTTATTAAACTTAAGGATTTGAAAAGTGGTGATTAAATGAATGTCCCTAAATTAAGATTTAAAGAATTTAATGATGAATATAAAGCATATAAGTTTAATGATGTTGCAAAACTATATAGGGGAGGTTCTCCTAGACCCATTGTTAATTTTATTACTAAATCAGAAGATAGTGTTAACTGGATTAAAATTGGAGATGTTTCTCCGAATGAAACTTATATAAAGAGTACATCAGAAAAAATCACTAAAGAAGGAGCAAAAAAATCTAGAAAAGTTTATAAGGGAGAGATAATTCTTTCCAATTCTATGAGTTTTGGAAGGCCTTATATTTTGAATCTTGATGGATGTATTCACGATGGATGGTTCGTAGTTAGAGATTATGAAAAATTATTAAATAAAGAATATTTGTATCATTTTATGAGTTCTCCACTTATTCAAAAGCAGTATAAAACTTTATCTGCTGGTGGTGTTGTAAGCAATATCAGCAGTGAGTTAGTATATAGTGTTAAGCTAAATATTCCACTTAAAGAAGAACAACTTAAGGTAGCAAATTTTCTATCATTACTAGATAAAAAAATAGAATTACAAAGTAAAAAAATTGAAGACCTTAAGTTATTTAAAAAGGGACTAAATAAATTTATTTTTTCAAACTGCACTGATGAATATAAAGTAGAAAATTTAATAATTGAATACAATGATAAAACAACTGAAAATAATCAATACAAAGTATTATCATCTACTGCTAATGGCATAATATTTCAAAACGAGTATTTTAATAAACGGGCAGCAAGTAATAATAATACAGGATATAAGATAATTCCTAAAGGACTTATTACTTATAGGTCTATGAGTGATACTGGTGAATTTCATTTTAATATACAAGATATCACTGATATCGGTATAGTAAGCCCTGCATATCCGGTTTTTAATATTAAAAAAAACTTAGTAAATAAAACTTATTTCGTATATTATATAAATGAAAATGGTAGTTTTAAAAATAAAATTTTGTCTACTAAAGAAGGTGGCACAAGGTATGCATTAAGTATCACAAAATTTAAAACTATATATATTTTATTACCAAAAATGGAAGAACAGATTAAATATTCAAAATATATTAATGTCATAATTAATAAAATACAAATTGAAGAAAAAAAACTAGAAAAACTTGTGCAATTTAAAAAAGGACTTATGCAAAATATGTTTGTATAAGTCCTTTTATAATTCATTAATTTCCAATATATTTGTTGCTGGTATGTCATAATTATATGTATATAACTCCATACATTCATTATCATTGTTTAACACATTATTTTTTACACGGTTAATGAGCAAATCAAAGTTTAAAAATTTTTGTTTTTTTATAATTTTTACGGGAACTATAAATTTTACAACACATGGTATCCCTATTTTTCTTAAATTCAAATTAATATTATTATATTTTCTACTAATCATTTCTATATATTCTCCACCAAAAAATTCAGAATAGTATGAATAATCACTAAAAATATGTTGATTATATCCAGCAACAAAAGAAATTCTATTATTTCTTTCGGCAAACTCTCTTGATGAATCTTTTAAATCATGTATAAATTTTTCTAAATTACTCTCGTCATTAATTCTTGATTTATATACATCATAAAAATAAGAAATGTATTTATCAAAATTTAATTTTATTATTCCTTTTTCCTTAACATCATTTATTGAAATTAGCCTTGTAAAATGAAAACATAATAAGTTACAATTACATAATACTTTACCAATCTCAATATCTGATTTAGTATATATTGCATCAATAAGTTCTTTGGGATATGTATTTATATTTGCAATATCAATATTATATTTCATCTAAACCCAGTTCTTTTAGATATACATTAAGTTCTTTATCTACCTCTGCTATTTCTTTATCTATTTGCTTTAAATCTTGTTGTACTGCCTTAATATCTATTTCTTCTTCTTCTTCAAATGTATCTATATATCTAGGAATATTTAAATTATATTCATTTTCCGCTATTTCACTTAATGGAGCAACATGGCAATATTTTTCTATTTCCACTCTATTTTTATATGTTTCAATAATTTTATCTACATCTTCATCTCTTAATCTATTTTGATTTTTTCCAGGTTCAAAATCTTTAGAAGCATCAATAAATAGAATATTATCTTCATTCTCTCTACATTTTTTAAATACTAATATACAAGTTGGAATACTGGTTCCAAAAAATATATTTGCAGGTAATCCTATAACAGCATCTAAATAATTTTTTTCTTTTATTAGATATTCTCTTATTGTACCTTCTGATGCTCCCCTAAATAAAACGCCATGTGGAAGAACAACTGCCATTGTTCCGTTGTCAGATAATTGATAAATCATATGTTGAATAAACGCAAAATCTGCTTTAGACTTTGGTGCTAATTTCCCATAGGCACTAAATCTTTCATCTTCCATAAACTTAGGATCTGCACTCCATTGTGCTGAATATGGAGGATTAGCCACAATTGCATCAAATTTCATATCTTTGTGTTTTGGATTTTCTAATGTATCTGCATTTTTTATATCAAAATGTTTAAATGATATTCCATGTAATAGCATATTCATTCTCGCTAAGTTGTAAGTTGTAGAATTAAACTCTTGTCCATAGTATGAACTAACTTTTGCTTCTTTACCTACTCTCAATAGTAAGGAACCAGAACCACATGTCGGATCATAAACACTTTGTATTTTACTTTTATTTATAGTAACTAATTTTGCTAATATTCTTGATACTTGTTGTGGTGTATAAAACTCTCCTGCTTTTTTACCTGCTGAGGCTGCAAAGTTTGATATTAAATATTCATAAGCATCACCTAAGACATCAATTTCAGCATCTTCATGGTGAAAGTCAATATCATTTATTTTTAACATTATTGTTGAAATCAGCTTAGTTCTTTCTGCCTCACCTCTACCCAATTTAGAATTATTCAAATCCATATCTTCAAATAAGTTTTCAAAATCATCTTCAGATTCATTACCCAATGTCGAGTCTGATATAGAATTAATTGCTTTTGATAACATTGAAATATCAAATTTACCTGTTTGAATTTTATATATTAATTCACTCCATAAGTTATCCGCTTCAATGAAATATCCCATATTAGAATCTTCTATTAAATATCTTTTTAATTCATCTCTATATTCATCTTTTTTCCATGCATCTACATAACTTATCCCATCATCTTTTAATAATGTTCTTTCAACATAATTAACAAGATTTTCAGACAAATATCTGTAGAATATTAGTCCTAAAATATAATTTTTAAAATCATTAGCATCCATATTACCTCTTAAGGTATTAGCAATGCTCCATAATTGTTTTTGTAACTCTGCTTGCTGAGTTTGTTGTTTTTCTTCTCTTGACATTATATCCTCCTATAAATACTTTCTTGAAAGATTCTTTATAAATACTTTTACATTATCAATTAATGATATCTTCTTTAAGAATGGGGCATGAATTGACTTTCCTATCATTTCATTTGGGAATATTCCACTATATTCAAATTCATCAATTACTGCTTGTAATACTTCTAAATCAATATCATTTTCCTTGGCAAATTTTTCTATTTCTTTCTGTCTTTCTTTATTCATGTGACTGTTAAATGCATCATCTATTGAATCTTCTGGTTTTAAAGTTGGCAATACATTTGATAAGAATCTTTTAATTAAATCTAATTTTAGGAATAACTCATCATCTGTTACATTGACTAATTTTGATTCTATATCATCTATATCTTTTTGTTTTTGTTCTTCGTTTGTTAAATCAACATTTCTAATTAGGTTTAATATGTAAGAAACATTTATTTTATCTGTTTGAATTAATTCTAGTGAAAAACTAATATCACTTAAAATCGAACTTTTTTCTTTGGATGTTGCTAGCTTCCTATATATTTCATAATACTTACTTTTATAATCTTCAAACATTTGCGATGCCATAGGCATTTTTTCATCATTCATGTCAAATTCATTAAATGTTTTTAAACTTACTAATATTTTTGCTACTTCTCTAAATGCTAGTATAAACTTTTTTAAATTTTCTTCATTTCCCTCTTGTTCCAACTTTTGAATACTATCAATATTTGGAGCGATGGTTTGAAGATAATTAACTGCTTTTATATACTTTTCTAAATAATCAGAATACGGTGCCATAATAACGGTATCTGTTCTATCTGTTTGAGAAAATAATTTTACTGCTTCATCTACTCTAAATTTAGATGGTAAATCATAACATACAATATTGCCAAATGGTTTAGTATCTGATTCAACTCTATTTGTTCTTGAAAATGCTTGAATTAAACTATGAAACTTTAATGGCTTATCAATGTACAAAGTGTTTAATCTTTTCGCATCAAATCCTGTTAACAACATATCTACTACAATTACTATATCAATATCTGTATTTTTAATTTTCTTACAAACATCTCTAAAATAGGCATCAAAACTATTTGTAGTAAAATTAGTATTATACATTTTATTATAATCTTTTATTATTCGTTCAAGTACATCTCTCGAATGTTCTTCTTTATTATCTAAATTTTCATTTGCACCAAAAGTGAATATTGCTCCAATTTTCAAATTATGATCAAGCTTTTTAAATGTATTATAATATTTTGTAAGCATTGGAATAGATGAAACTGCAAATAAAGAATTATACTTTCTATCTCTTGTTTTAATATTATGGTGTTCTATAATATGCTGTGCTACCATTATAATTCTTGTATCATCTATGAACACTTCATCAGTATCTATAGCTTGTACTCTTTCATCATTACTGTCATCAATGCTGCTTTCGATTGTTTTAACATAGTCAACAGAAAATCCCAAAACATTTCCATCGTTAATTGCATCTTTAATTAGATATGTATGTAAACATTTTTCGAAAATGTCTGCTGTACTTCTACCATCTTGACTCCTGTTTTCTTCAAATCTTGGTGTTCCTGTAAATCCAAAATACTGTGCATTTGTAAATGTTTTAGCAATTTGTTTATGCATATCTCCAAATTGACTTCTATGACACTCGTCTATTATAAACACTGTCTTTTTATCTTTATATTTTTCCATTACAGTGGCATATCTTGGGTTAGAACAAGCATTGGCCATTTTTTGAATGGTTGTAATTATCAAAGGCTTTGTACTATCTTTAATTTGTTGAACTAATTTAAATGTCTCATTTGTCATATCAACGCAACCAGGATCAAATTTATTAAATTCATCCAATGTCTGTTTGTCTAAATCTTTTCTATCTACTAGAAAAAACACTTGATTAATAGACGGCTCTAAAGATAAAATTTGACTAGTTTTGAAAGACGTTATTGTTTTTCCTGAACCTGTCGTATGCCATACATAACCATTATTACTTGTATTTATTGCTCTATCAACAATATTTTCAACTGCATATACTTGATAAGGTCTCATTACCATGAGCATTTTTTCTGTTTCGTTTATTATCATATATCTTGCTATCATTTTGGCAACATGGCACCTATCTAAAAAGAAAGTACAAAACTGTTCCAAATTAGTAATTCTGTCATTATTTACATCGGTCCAATAAAAAGTAAACCCATAATTTAATTCTTGATCTCCATTTGCAAAATATTTTGTATCAACACCATTACTAATTACAAATAATTGAATAAATCTGTATAATCCATTGTAGGAATGGTTTTTATATCTCTTAATTTGATCAAAAGCTTCCTTCATGTCAATGCCTCTTCGCTTTAATTCAATTTGAATTAATGGGAGGCCATTAATGAGAATTGTTACATCATATCTGTTAACATATTTTCCTTCAACTGTAGTTTGATTAGTAACTTGAAATAAATTTTTACACCATTCTTTGGTATTAAATAATTCAATATATGCAACTGTGCCATCATCACGAATTATATCATGCTTTTGTCTTAATTCTTTTGCAGATTGAAAAATACTTTTACCAGATATTTTTATCATTAATTTCTCGAATTCTTTATCCGATAAATCTCTTCCATTTAATTCCACTTTATTATGTAAATTAACTTGGCTTCTAAAATTTTTTTCTAACTCCTTAACATCATTTATTTCAATATAGCTATACCCTTGCTTTCTAAGCTGCTCTATCATTCTATTTTCTAATTTTGCTTCACTTTCATAATTAGACATTGATTACACCTACCTATTCAAAAAATTGTATTACACTTTTAATTATGCTACAAATTTTATTTTATAGTCTAATAATTTATTTTATTAAATCTTTATTTAACATTTTTATTATTGATGGTTCATTTATCATTTTTTCTTCATCATTAACAATAAATGAATCTATATGATCACAATTTCCTGTCTTCGAATCATATATATTTGTAACTGAAATTACTAAATATATTTTTTGACTATACCAATTTTTCAGTAAATCTTGATAATACACAATTATTTCTATTCTATGTGTACCCTTTGCTACATTCAAAATAATAACCTCTTTTTCTTTTGTCTCATTTTTTTCTATCATGCTTTGATTTTGCAATTCTGAATATTCTTCTTTTTCAAAGAGATCGGATTTCAATTCAAATATTACCTTTCTTGCAGTGTTTAAACCAATATTCTTAATTTTAATAGTAAAATCTATAGAATCATTATTATTGTTATTGTTATTGTTATTATCATTTATAGTTATCAATTTTATTTTGTCGCTGCATAAATTTTTATCTATTATTTCATTTGTAAAATCATATTGTAGATATGGTAAATTCTGCATTCTCTGAGTTTCATTATTTAATCTTATATTATCGTTGGATGTTTCTCTCATTTGTTTAAATGTTATAAATATCAAAAAAATTGCACTAAGTAAGGTTGAAATTATTGATGTTGAATAAGTTGTTATTATGTTTACCCAATCTCTCGAAACTATATTTTCAGTATACCCGAGTTTTGTTGGTATATTGTATCTATCCAAATAATAAATTAGCAGTGGGAACATACATGCAACCGACATTATAATATATAGTGCTTTTTCAAGATCACTTTCAGAGTCATTATATCCCTTGACAAAAATTGTTATTGAGAGAATAACTATTGCAAGACTAAATATAAATTGTAAAATTTCATAAATCATTCTATCCCCCTATCAATTAAACTTTAGCTAATACTTTTTATATACAAAAGAAGTTTATTTTTTATTTACTCTTAAAGACTGTTTTATTAATGGCATAGCGTTATCTATATCATCTTCATCAGATATTTCTACTCTATAATCACCATTGCCCCAATGGCCAACATTTGTTATATCCCGTGTTATACCTAGTGGATCATTTAATGTTCCTTTTTTCATATTAATATCTAGTCTCAATTTATTCTGAGTAAACTCTACATCAACTATGTTTTTTCTTCCTTTAAAAGCAATATATACTTTCTTTACATCTATATCAATATCATCTAATTCTAATATTCTATTTTTTAATATATTATAAAGTCTTCTGGTTTTTTCAGATACTTTGTTTAAATGATCATCTTCTGTATATACTTTAATTTCTTTATTAATTTCTTTTTGTTCTGATTCTATTTGTATATCTTCTACTTTTACATTGCTTGTCTTCTTTATAAATTCTATATCCACTATATTTTCTTCATATCTTGTAACTTTAATTAAATCTACAGGAATGTTTTTAAAATCAGTAGCATTAAGCTGATAACTTGTATAAATTGGTGATGCAAATATAATTCTTGACTGACTCCAATCTACGTCTGATAATTTTAAATTAGAATCATTTTTTTCATTATACTTTAGCACAAAATCCGCTTTTCTCTCTAATAACAATTTTAAATACGTATATCCTTGATCTACTAAACTATGATTTTTAACTTTCTTATATTCTATGATTCTAAACGATTTACTCTCCTCATCATATGCTAAGGTATCTAGTCTAAAATTACCCACAGCAAATTCTGTCTCTACAAATTTATATCCAAGAATCTTTTGCAAATTCTCCTCAAAGTATTTTTGTAATTCTTTTTCATTTTTAAAATCTTTTTGTTTTAATTCTTTATTATCTTTTATTATCATTTAAATCACCCATACTTCATCTCTTATTTAATTATAACATATAAACAGTGCTTTTAGATATTTAACTTTCATTAAATGAATAAATTTATATTTTATGTTAATTTAAAACCCAATTTCTAAAAAAATTGGGTTGTTTTTATTCCATATTTAATATTTTTTTATTTTATACCAGCTATGATTTTATCAGCACATATATTGTCTTTTAAATAATTATCCTTATACTTGCCATTAGAAAACAAACCTATTAAGTTACTATATTCTTTCAATTTCGGAATATAATAACTTTCAATTAACTTATTTAAGGCAAGATATTTATCTATTATTTTTAATTTAGTCCATAATGTTTGATCATTATATTTCATTTTACAATATAATATATCTGCATGCGTTAAAAATCTATTAACTTGTTCTTTTATCTTTTCTTTATCATCTTTATTTGCTTTTATTGTTTTTATACATTCATCTAAAATCACTTTTATTTGATTAATAATTTTAGATAATAATTCTTTATTTTCAATATTTTCGAAGTCTAATTCTTCTATTTCTATGTCATTTAAATTAATACTTCTAATTTCTTCTTTGGTAAATAAATCAGCTAAATAAATTGTCTGATTTAAATTTCTATCGAGTAAATACTTTATTTTTTGTTTATGATCTTTAAGATTGAAGCCGTGCCTTTCTAAATCAGATTTTATTACATATCCTTCTTCATTACAATAAGAGTTACTAATAATTTCAAATAATTCATCATCTTTTTGTTCAAAAACATCGCCATATTCTTTTAATAAGTTGAAATTACTAAAAGAATTGTTTTCTTCACTATATCCAAATATAAGTTTTTGTTCATCAATATCACATTTTTGAATCAAATCCCTTAGTTCATGTTTTATCGGAGTGGAATTTTTATATTCAATACCTATATTCGTCAAAATATTATTATATTTTTCTCTATCAAAATCTGAACTTGTTTTCATTTCTTCAATTACCTTTAATATTAATTTATTTATAAGTTCATTTGAGGAGATGAGTTTAGTATTATTTAAAAATCCTTCAAATTTCTCAAATGATACATCTTTACCTTTTAAGTTAATAATTAATGGTTCTACAATAATCTTATATTTTAATGGTTCAGATAATATTTCATTGATATTGCTTGATAATTCGTTAAAATATATTTCAGTATTTATTGTTTCATATCTATTATTTAAATATTTTAAAATCATTTCTTCTTCTAATTCTTCATTATTTTTTAATAATTTTATCATATCTTTTACATAACAAATATCGCCAGTTTTGGGGCTAAATTCAAAATACCAGCTAAGTTCTTTGTGATACTTTTTAAAATCACTTGCCAAAAATTTTCTAATTACCTCAATAAAGTAAGAATTATTTATATTTCTGGATGTATTAAATTTTTTAACTAATTCAAGCAAATCATTTTCAATATATTTATAATCAGTATCCAAATTTTTATTTATTAACTCTAAAGATTTATTTATAAATTTGTCATCTAATAAGTTTGCTTTTTGTTCATTCAAGTATTCTATATAATCAATTAAACATTCTGTTATATATTTCACATTTAAATAATTTACTTCTTGTCCATTGATTTGTTCTTTTGCAAAAAGATTTCTATCATCTTTTAACAATTCATAGTTATCAATAATCTGCTCAAAATATATATCAAATAAATTATTGTTTAATTGTTTTTTGAACTCAACAATTAAAAAGCATATCCTCCTCATCGAATCGCCATACAAAAACTTATTATTTAATAATGGTTTAATAATATTTTCCGTAAATTCATAAGCCAAATAATTGTAATTTTTCTTTAAATCAATTTTTATATTATTATCAAATTTATTTTTAGGGATAGGGTTTTCACAAATTGCCTTTATTTTATATTCAGCATAAGATATCTTATTTTCATACATTGAAAAATTATATAAATCAACATTATCTGTTTTTGATAAAAAGTCTAATAGCCTAGCACTAAAAACTATTCCTTTTATATTTTTTGTATAATCTGTATAGTCAATTGATTGATACTTCACTATTTCATTTTTAGTAACTTCTAAAATTGTGTTATAATCTCTAATTAAATTATGATAATAATTAGGAAATTCATTTTTTAATATAATTAATTTTGCAAACATATATCCTTTATCATAAATTTCTTCCGAAGAGTAATTATAAATTTCATTTACGAATTCATTAGCAAATTTTTTCATTTTTCTTGGGGTATCAATATAAAATTTAGATGCCAAATACAAGCCATCATTAACTATATTTTTATACTCTTCTTTAACATTACTTATAATTTCTTCTTTTAAAGGGACAAATTTAACTTTAGTATAATTCTTTATTTCTATAGAATAATCAATTATTTTAGAAAAGTAATCATAAGTTTGATCATCCAATGAATTAAAAATAATATTAGGATCAACAGGAATAATAAATTTAACATTGTAATTTTCATCTAAGATAAATGTTTTTAATGTATCAAAGGTAGACTTTATTTCCTGATAATTACATCTATCAATGTCATCAATAAAAATTAAAATTTTCTTATTTTTTACAATTTCCTCAAAATCTCTTGCAAACTGCTCTGGTGAAAACTTTTTGCTTACAGATTTGTGAGTTATTTCAGAAACTAAAAATAATGGTAGAATAAAACTAATTATAGTTAATGTTAATGGAGTCAGCAAATCTGCACAGTCATACCATGTAGGGTGAATTTTATTTACATGAAGTATTGTTATAACGGAAAAAATATAGGCAATTAATATAAATAATAATACTTTCCAACTTTTCTTTAAAAAGGTAAAAAATTTTTTCCATAACATAACATATAATTGTCTATCCTCAGAACTATCACTATAATAACTTTCTTCACGTTCTTTAGCAATATTTTTACCTTCAATTTTGTTAGAACATACAATTAAAAAATCTCTCATAAAATCATATTCATTATATTTCCAAGCATTGTACTCAACAATTTGATTTTCTTTATATTCGCCATCTTCTATCAGTTCAGAAATGGTATTTTTTATTATCGATGTTTTTCCTATACCCCACTTCCCATAAACCCCGATTGATTTTATATCATCCGTCTTTACTGCATCTTTTATTTTTTCTACATATTCCTTTCCATCAAAATAATCATCATTATTAAATTTATTTTTAACTTTATCATTAATATAATACATAATTACACCTCCAATAAAAAAATATTATTCATAGAATAATACAATCTATTCAGATTATATCACATTTTTAATAATTAATTATCCTTTTTATATATTTTTTTAATTTAATATGTTTAAAATTTTATTTATGTTTTCTTTTATATAGGTATACTCCTCCCGATATTGTTCCTATACCTAGTATAGCATTCAACAAACCACTGTTGTATGTTTTGTCTTCACTAGCAACATCATCATCGTTATCATCAATAGTTTTATCAGCTAGCAATACGCAACTTCCATCGTCAATCTCTGCCTTTGGATCATAGTTGTCTGCTGATGGATTTTTACATCCTAGTACATAATATTCACAGGTTCCATCATCTTTATTTGCTGATGAATTATAGTTCTTTGCTGTTTTATCTGTACATCCATATGTATAATAGATACAACTTCCATCATCTCTATTAGCACTAGAATTATAATTACTTGCATTTTTATCTGTGCACCCATAAGTATAAGTAACTGTTGGTGTACATGTACAACTGGGACTTAAAGTACCATCATTACAAACCAATCTTCCAGAACTACTACAACCACTAACACCACCATGATGTGAACAACATCCTCTTGTTGCACCAACCTTTAATGGCATCAATAGTATAATACATACTAAAATCAATTTTGTTTTTTTCTTCATTAAATATCACCCTACTACAAAAAAAACACCAGCACAAAAAATCTATTAAATAGACCTGTACTAGCGTCTTTCTTCCTTTAACTGCCTATATTGTATCAAACTTTTTATATTTAATCAATATATTTTGACAAATTTCTTATTCATCAGCATCCTCTGAATAATAGTCATCATCTTCTAGTTCTTCTTCTTCAAAGTTAAATGTATCATACTTCTTTTCTTTTACTAATTCTTTTTGCCAATCTTCTAAATCATTATTATCTTTTTTATTATCATCTTCTGTATCTGCAAATGCTTTTATTAAGTTCCATATTAAACACATAATCTCACCACCTGAAATTATTATATCATAGTTTTTTGTTATATATGACTATACGATTATTTTTCTACTCTTATTTATATAATTACTTCTTTATACTAAAATAATATTAGTATATATCTACTGCTTATATATAATAGGTATCTTGGATACATTTAATTAAGATAAGTTTACTTAGCTTAATTAAACACTAATAAGACTTACATAGTAAGGCTTATAGTGGACATAATAGAGATAATATATAGGTATATTAAAACTAAGACTTGATATCTTAGTTTATTATTTAGTTAATGTTAATGTTTTTATTTTAAATTCTTTAGTATCATAACCCCATGGATTAGATACTAATCTTGTATTATTTATTATTATATCTTCTTCTTTATGATCATGACCATATATCCATACTGGTGATTTATATTCTTTTACTTCTGTATAGTAACAAGAGTTATTACCCCTACTATTACTTTTATTTCTAAATGGTGGTACATGGGTTATTATTAAATCTATATTATTTGGTAAGTTATTATACCAAGATATGCTATCGTTATGTAGTTTTTGTATTTTATCTTTCTTAGATAATTCTGATAAGATAAATCTTGAATCATTCTGCATAGGATAGTTATATAGTTTATCTACTAATGTTACTGGTTTATACCAAAGGGTATCTCCCGCTAATAAGAAGGTATTATAGGTATATAGTCCTTTAGTATTATTTGTTTTATCTAGTATGATTATATCTTTATTATCTTTAAATATTTCATTTAATCTATATACTTTATTCATACTATTATAGTTATATTCTTTTGCCATAGGATCAGTATAGATATATTTTATTACTGGTATATAGTATTCATGATTACCTAGAACAAATATTACTTTTTTATAATATTTTGAACATGAATATAATAGTTCACTCACTCTATTTATATCTTCATCTATATCTCCCGCTACTACAAGAATATCTCCTTTTACTTGCATACTTATTTTATCTTGGACTAATTTATCTATTTTTGTTATGCTTTTATTTTTACTTATGTAGTGAGTTAAGTGTAAATCGGATACGTAGTCAATGTTTAATTCCATGGTGTTTTTCCTTTCTAGATGCTTATATTATATAGAAAGATGCAAATTATGTCAAATAAAAAACTATTGACACTTTTGCCTGTCAACAGTTTCTGTGGATAAGTTATTTATTATTACATTTGTTTATGAATTCTTTTTCGTATTCTTTTAGATAGTTATAACTTTCTTTAATAGCGGTCTCTATATTATTATTTTTATATATGCTTGTTATTTTGTCTAATAAATTTATATTATCTATTTCTACATTATAAAAGATATCATAGCATTTAAACTTATGTTTATATATTTTTTGTATGCCGTCACTATTTAGTATTGGGTCTATGATTATTTCACTTAAGTACCATAACAAGCTTGGGCTATTAAAATCCTCATACTTCCAATTTGGATATATTTCTTTACATTTCTCAAAGAAAAGGAAATGACATAATTCATGCATACAGGTATCTATTAAATCTTCTTTATTTTTCTTATGAATATCAAAGGCTTTTTCTTTAATGTATCTAGGACATACTGGTATTAGTCCTATTCCTACTGATATTTCTTTGTATTCTTTTGGCCACTTTATATTAAAGTAATTACTTATTTCTAACATATATTTATCATTGTATTCATTCCAGATAGTGGTATATTCTTCTCTCAAGTTATTATTTTCTTTTATAAAGTTATTATATCTATTTTGAATTATGTCTTTGATATTATCTTCTTTAGTAAGTCTTTTTAATTCTGGATATAGGAATAATGTTCCTTCTTTTACTGATAATATGTTATCAGTATCTTTAAGTGTCCATGATAGTATCTCAGATGTTTCTTCAAGAGTTAAATATTTAAATTTTAATTTTGGTATGTTATTCATATTTCCTCCTATTTAATTATATCATATTTTGTTTATTTTCTCACGATAATCATCATAATTGCCAATATATTTAGTTATGTTCTTATTTTTTATTTCTATTATACTAGTGGCTATTTTATTTACGAAATATCTATCATGAGATACAAATAATATAGTACCAGTAAACTCCTTTAGTGACTCTTCAAGCATTTCTCTTGTATCAATATCAATGTGATTAGTGGGTTCATCTAGGATTAAGAAGTTATATGAATTTTGGATTAAACAGAATGTTTTTAATCTTACTTTTTTTCCTTTTTGTACTGTTATATCTATATTATTTAATACTAAGTCAAAACCAAATGACTTACATACTTTACTTATATTTATATCTATCATAATATTCCTCCCATCAAAAAAAGTTATATGAATATATTGCATCCATATAGCTTCTATTTATATATATAGATGCAGGCACGACAAAAACTCACACCCACATCTCATTTTTTTTACTTTTGGCAATTGTTTTAGCACTGCAAGCCATTTGTCTTGCTAGTGTTATTTGGAGCCTAGTTGGTCTCCAAATAAGTATAATTAATACTTATTATATATAAGCATAAAATATATACTTAAAGTAGTTTATTATTGGTATTTTTTTTTGTTATTTTGAGTATAATAATAGTGCAATATACTTGACTTTTTATGATAGTTATAGTATCATTGTATTACCGGAGAGAAATCTCGTCAGGTCGATAGCTCAATGTCGATTTTATTAAATTAAGTGTATGTTAAGTACACCGCTTGAGTTGGGGAGAGACTACTTGATAGTCTCTTTTCTTTTTATGGAAATAATAGTTTATGATCGATAATATCAATATCAGAATCAATATTTGATAATGCTCTTCCTCTAGTAGTACCTGCTATTAAATCTGCTGCTTGCACTAAGTAACTCTTACCTGAATCTTGATATGTTAATCTTATTTCTAATTTTCCATATAATATATTTTTGTACATTATGTCATAATTAAAATTAGATATTCCATGTAGTAATTCTTCTGTTAGACCATCTTTTAAATTATAATAACCATTACTTTTTGTAGATTGTTCATCTATATTTATTATTAATCTCACATTTTTATGTGGGTTTATTTTTTTATCTTTTATTAATTCTTCTATGGTACTTTTAATTAATCTTCTTATTGTGTAATCTATGTATCTTCCTTTTGAGGCTTTATTACTTATAATATGATCATATACTTTTGTATTATTTATTATTAAGGCAATAGTATAATATTTACTTATGTAGTTCATAAGTCTTCTTTTATGACCTTTCTTGATATTTGTATTTTTTATTTCTTTACATTTTTTAGTACATTCTCCTTTTGTTTGTCCGCAGTAGGAACATTTTATCTCATTTATTATTTTGCGATACTGAGTTATAAATTTATCTTTTTCTTGTTTTGATAAAAAGACTATTCCTGCATATACTGATACTTTTTCTTTTTTTGTTAATTTACCTGAATCATCTAAATTTATATATATTTCTTGATATTCTTCTTCTTTGTTCATATAAGTGCTCCCTTCAATTGTTTTAATGTTTATTATAGCACTTGCTTTTACTCTTGTCATTATTTTTTAGTAATTTTGTTTATCAACAATATATGTGGATATAAGAAAAACTATAGACATAAATCTATAGCTTATATAAATACTTTTATTTTAGAGCCATTTGGCTTTCAAAAACCTCGAACAATGTAGTGTGAGAGGCATATAATTTTTTATTATATTTTTATAGATATTGGTAATAATATTTTTAGGAGGATATGATATGAAAGAAAATTATGAACTTATGGAGCATATTTATAAAGATGCTGAGATGGCTTCTTATACTTTAACTAAACTTATACGTGATTTAAAAGATAAGGATAACAAAATTAAGAAGACTCTTGAGGATATCATGAAAGAATATGAGTCTTGGAAGAAGAAGGCTATGAAGTATTTAAAGAAAGGAAAAGCAGAAATTACTGATACTTCTTTCTTTGAAAAAATGATGGCTAATATGGGGATTAAAAAAGAAGTTAAATGTGATAATAGTGATTCCGCTATTGCTGAGATGATAATTAAAGGGGTATCTACTGGAAGTACTCAAATGGAAAAGAAGATTAAAGCCTATGATAAAGAGATAGATAAGAGTGATCTTGATATAGCTCGTGAATTTCTTAAATTTCAAGAAAAGACTATAGATAAACTTAAAGAGTTTCTATAGTCTTTTATTATATTTATATATATTAGTAGAAGATATATTTTTTTACAATTTATTTATATACATTTTTTTTATTATGTTGTATAATTATAATAGGTGAAAAGAATATGTTAGGGAAGATTATTGGAATTACAGATAGTATTGTATCTGTTCATTTGGATATTAATATTTATGACTATGATAATTTAATTAGTAAGAATGTGGTATTTAGAGATAATAATATTATTAGTGTTGGTGAAGTTATTGGTATTGATAATGGTATTATGAATGCTGCTTTAGTTGGAGAAATTAAAGATAATAAATTTTTATATGGAGATATTTCTAAACCTTCTTTTAAAGCTGGCTGCTATTTAATTGATGATTCTATTCTTAATATTATTCTTAATAGTGATGCTGAAAATACTATTACGCTTGGTAAGTCCTATGTTTATCCTAATTATGATATTAAACTTGATATTGGCAATTTCTTTTCTAATCATTTTGCTATTTTGGGTAATTCTGGTAGTGGTAAATCTTACTCTGTTGCTAAAATACTTCAGAGTGTCTTCTATCAATGCAGAAGTTTACCTTTTTATTCGAATATATTTTTATTTGATGCTTATGGTGAATATCAGAGAGCTTTTTCAAGAATACATGAAGTTAATGAAAATATTAATTATAAAGTATATACTACTGATTTAAATAGTACTGAATTTGAGATTATTAGTTATCCTTTTTGGCTTTTAGGGGTAGATGATTTATGTTTACTTATGAATGTTACTTCTAAAGAACAGATTCCTACTGTAGAGAAGGCACTTAAACTTGTTTCTTATTTTTCTAGACGTGAAGAAGAGGTTATATCACAAAAGAATGATATTATTGCTAGATGTTTACTTGATGTTTTATTCTCTGGGAAAGCTCCTAGTCTTATTAGAAATAAGTTTGTTTCTATTCTTACTAAGTTTAATACTAGTAATTTGAATTTGGATATTAAGCTTGAGAAAGGCGGATGGACAAGAACTATTAGACAATGTTTATTTGTAGAACAAGGGGGAGAATTTGCAGACGTTGAACTTGTTATTGAGTATTTAGAGAGTTTATGTCTTGATAATTTTGAACTTTCTTTGCCTAATGGGGAATTTATGTATACAATGAAGGATTTTTCTCTTGCTTTAGAGTTTGCTCTTTTATCAGAAGGTACTATGAATAGTGATAAGGCTTTTGAGCTTTCTAATGTTCTTAAAGTTAGATTTAATGCTTTAATGAATAGTAATTATGCTAGATATTTTGATTATAATGGTTATGTTAATAGAGAGGGATATATTAATTTACTTCTTACTTGTCCTAATGGTAGAAAAGCACAGATAGTTAATTTTAATATTAATTATGTTGATGATAGATTTGCTAAGACTTTAGTTAAGATTTATTCTAAGCTTTTATTTGATTATATTGTTTCTCTTAATCAAAGGGCTTCTATGCCATTTCATATTGTTTTAGAAGAGGCTCATAGATATGTACAGAATGATAGTGATATTGATATTCTTGGTTATAATATTTTTGAGAGAATTACTAAAGAAGGTAGAAAGTATGGTCTTCTTTTAGGAATTGTATCGCAAAGGCCTTCTGAACTTTCTGAAACTACTATATCTCAATGTAGTAATTTCTTAGTATTTAAGATGTTTCATCCTAAGGATCTTCAGTTTATTAAGGATATTATTTCTAGTGCTGATATTACTGTTACTAATAAGATTAAGACTTTACATCCTGGTTCTTGTATTATGTTCGGTACTGCTTTTAAATTACCTACTATTGCTATACTTGATAAACCTAATCCTGAACCTTTAAGTCAAAGTTGTGATATTAATAGGACTTGGTATATTCATAATAATTAGTATATTAAAAGATAATTCTTTTGGGAATTATCTTTTTTATTTATGCCACTTCAGCCTGTAGTCTCTAATTTAATATTTTCTTCTTTTTATTTTCCTTGATAAGACTATCTCTAAATATATTTATGTTTTCTAATATTCTATTTAGTGATTCTTCATTTAAACTTATGTTAATTATTTTTAATGCTTCTTCTAATGAGATGTCTGTCATTATTTCTTTATTTAATTTTTTTATTTTTTCTAGGAAATTTGGATCTTTTTTATATTCTATATAATTATAGAATGAAATTATTCCTACTGAATAATATAATGATAGAAAAATGACATTTTGGTTTTTATTTTTTTCTTTATCAAATATTTCTAAAGCTTTATTATAATCTTTGTTATTTTTATATAGTAATAAATAGTTTTCTTTTGATACTTCTCCTAGAAGATAATATAAAAGGGTTATTTTTATTACATGATAGGCTAGTCCTATTAGATGATATAAACTTTTATATTCTTCAATCATAAACATTCTTGCTTCTTCTTCATAGCCTATCTGACTTAGATAGTCAGTATAAATTAATTCTTCAGTATAGGCTATTAACTCTGTTAATATATCATTTACTTCTCCTCTTTTTTCTGGAGGTTGGTTTTTGTAGTGAGATATTTCATGTACCCATATTATTGAGTCATTTAATAAGTTGTTATTATGAACATTTATAGTTTTATCTAATTTTCTATAAAGTACTATTCTTTCTTTTGTTTTGGGATTGGTATATGCTTCTTCAGTTATAACATAATTATTGCTACCTGTATATATTTGACTATGGGTTGCTTCTTTAGGAGTGTTTGTACTTAATATATTTAGTACACCATTTCTTGTTATATATTCCATTTTAAAGTCAACATTAATATTTTTATAGAAGTTATCTATTATTTTAGATTTTTCTACATAATCTTTTCTTGTTCCATTTTGTATATCTTGTTTTTCTATATTTAATTCTTGCATATTATAATATAAAAATGAAATTAGTGCATATATATTTTGCATATTATTAAATAATACTTTATTATCATTATATGTTGCATCAAAAAAACTTTTTATAAATGTATTAGCTGACTCTTCAATATTTTTCTCTTCGTCCATATAAATCTCCTTAATGGATATTATAACAGAATATTAAGAAAAAACAAGTTTATTTTGTTTCTATTTGATTATTAGTTGTGTATTCATAGTTTAAATGATTGTTTTGTGTTATTACTTGTTCTCCTAGATTCTTTTCTATATCATATCTGGCTACTTTAGCGGAATGTCCACCCATTTTGGCTACTAATTTATTTTCTTCTAAACCTCGTGGTTTATGCTTTTCTGCTAGTCTTTTAGTTGTTTCTTCCGAAAGATCTGCTAGGATTACTTCTAGGTTATCCATATTATCTCTTAATGATTCTTTTCTTAATCCTTTATATTCTTTGTATTCTGAGGCTGTCATTCCAGACCATTCTTTATATATTTCATTTGTTAGTATAGCATATTCCTTTCCTTCGGTTATACCATTTGCTTTCCATATATCCGTTAATTCTTTTCTATCTTGAATACCTTTTATTCTTTTAGCTATCCATTTTTCATCATAACCTTTAGTTCTATATGTGTCTATTGCTCTTTGAACTGTTAATGCCGGATCAAATATTTCATTGATTCTTTCTTTCCCTAAACCTGCTAGCCACATCTTTATTGGTTCAGCATTTTTACTTGGAATGGACTCTATTATTCTGAACATACCTTCAATGTCAACAACATCAGTCATACGATATTTTCCATCTTGAGCTTTCAATTTCAACTGGTGACATTTTGTCACCGTTTCATTTCCTACCTCTTTCAGTCTTTGCTTTAACTTATTCCAATATTTTCTTGGATTGTCACTATTTGTTAGTATTCTCACTATATCAACAACACTAATATAGTATTTTTCTTCTTCTTTACTCCAGATAGTTCTAATTGTTTCATTATTAAAGATTTTATTTATTAAATGCATTTTGCTTTCTTCCATATATCCTCCCTAAATATTATCAGCTTTTCTGTTTCAACCTAAATGTATCATACTATTATTTCTATGTCAATACATTTTCGTACATTTGTTCGCTTATAAATTAAACTTTTTATTTTAAAGACCTTAGGCTTTAAAATACTTTTTGAAGACCTTGGGCTTCAAAAAACCTCATTAAACTTTAGGTTAATGAGGTATATATATTATAATACTTGTTTTAGATATTTACCTGTATATGAATTAGGATTATTTACTACTTCTTCAGGAGTACCTGTAGTAACAACAGTTCCTCCTTTGTTTCCTCCTTCTGGTCCTAAATCAATTATATAATCCGCTACTTTAATAACATCTAGATTATGTTCAATTATTATTACAGTATCGCCATTATCTACGATTTTTTCTAATATTACTAATAATTTTTTAATATCATCTTGATGAAGTCCAGTAGTAGGTTCATCTAGTATAAATACTGTTTTTCCAGTAGGCTTCTTTTGCAATTCTTTGGCTAATTTTACACGGGCGGCCTCTCCTCCTGATAGTGTTGGAGCACTTTGCCCTAAGCGAACATAGCCTAATCCGACATCATGTAATACTTTTAGTTTATTTAATACTTTTGGATGATTTTCAAAAAATTCCATTGCTTCATCTACTCTTAGATTTAATACATCATAAATATTTTTATCTTTATATTTTATTTCTAATGTTTCGCTATTATATCTAGTTCCATTACATACTTCACATGGTACATATACATCTGGTAAGAAATGCATTTCTATTTTCTTTACGCCATCTCCCCAACAGGCTTCACATCTTCCTCCTTTGACATTAAAACTAAATCTACCTTTATCATAGCCTCTTATTTTAGCTTCTTTTGTTTCTGAGAAAATGTCTCTTATGTCGTCAAATACTCCGATATAAGTTGCAGGATTAGATCTTGGTGTTCTTCCTATTGGAGCTTGTGATATTTGAACTACTTTATCAACATTGTCTAGTCCTTTTATCTCTTTATACTTTCCTGGTTTATCTTTGGAACCATAAATATTTTGGGCTAGAGCTTTATATAATATTTCATTTATTAGTGTTGATTTTCCACTTCCTGATACTCCTGTAATTAGAGTCATTGTTCCTAATGGTATTTTTACATTTATATTCTTTAAGTTATTTTCTTTTGCTCCTTTTATTTCTAAATATTTTTTATTACCTTTTCTTCTTTTAGTAGGAACCTCTATTCTTTCGATTCCTTTTAGATATTTTCCTGTTAAACTATTTGGATTATCCATTACTTCTTTTGGAGTACCCGCTGCAACAACTGTTCCGCCATGTTCTCCTGCTCCTGGACCAATATCTATTAGATAATCTGCTTGTAACATTGTGTCTGTATCATGTTCTACAACTATTAATGAATTACCTAAGTCACGCATTTCTAATAAGGAATTTATTAATTTTTGGTTATCTCTTTGATGAAGTCCTATACTTGGTTCATCTAATACATAAAGTACTCCTGTTAATCTTGAACCTATTTGAGTCGCTAATCTTATTCTTTGACTTTCACCACCGGATAGTGTTCCTGCTTCTCTTGATAGTGATAAATATCCCAAGCCAACATTATTTAAGAAATTTAGTCTTGATGATATTTCTTTTACTACCGATGATGATATTTCTTCTTGTTCTTTAGTTAACTTCAGATTACTTATGAATGTTTTTAATTCATCTATTGACATACATGTTACTTCATAGATATTTTTATTATTTATAAGAACGTTTAGTACTGATTCTTTTAGTCTTGAACCTTTACAAGTAGGACAAGTTAATTCAGTCATGTAGCCTTCTATCCATTCTCTTATCCATGTACTTTTGGTTTCAATATATCTTCTTTCTAAATTAGTTATTATACCTTCATAATAACTAGTTGTTTTTCTAGTGTTTCCATTTTTTGATTTATAATTAAATGTTAGTAGTTCTTTTGTTCCATATAATATTATATCTAATTCTTCTTTAGTTAAATCTTTTATTTTTTTATTTAAATCGATATTATAATGTTTTGCTACAGTATCTAATTCTGTATACATAATACTTGATTCTTCATCTAGGTTTATTGGTTTGATTGCTCCTTCTAATATTGATTTGTTTTTATCTGGTATTACTAAGTCAACATCTATTTTGTATTTTACTCCTAAACCTTTACAATCAGGACAAGCCCCATAAGGAGCATTGAAAGAGAATATTCTTGGTTCTAATTCTTCTAAAGAATAATTACAGTATGGGCAGGCATAGTCTTCTGATAAAACTATTGGTTCTCCTCCTATTACATCTATAATTACTTTACCCTTGGCTAAATTAGCAGATGTTTCTAATGATGAATATAATCTACTTCTTATTCCTTCTTTTATTATTAATCTATCTATTATTACTTCTATGTTATGTTTTTTATTTTTTTCTAATTCTATATCTTCAGATAAATCTTTTATTTCATTATCTACTTTTACTCTTATATAACCTTCTTTTCTTAATTTTTCAAATAGATCTTTAAATGTTCCTTTTTCTCCTTTTACAACAGGAGATAATATCATTACTTTGGTATTTTCTTCTAAAGATAGAACTCTATTTGTCATTTCTTCTATGGACTGTGATGTTATTGGAATATGATGATTAGGACAATATGGAACGCCTACTCTAGCAAATAATAATCTTAAATAATCATATATTTCTGTTACTGTTCCAACGGTACTACGAGGATTTTTATTAGTTGTCTTTTGATCTATTGATATACTTGGAGATAAGCCTTCAATTACATCAACATCAGGTTTGGTACTATTTCCTAAAAATTGTCTTGCATAAGCGGATAGACTTTCTACATAACGTCTTTGTCCTTCAGCATAAATGGTATCAAAAGCAAGAGATGATTTTCCACTTCCTGATACTCCTGTCATTACTACTAATTTATTTTTAGGTATTTCTATATCTATATTTTTTAGATTGTTTTCTCTTGCACCTTTTATTATTATTTTATCCATAGTATACCTCCATTTATTTTTATTTTTCTTTTTTTGTTCAATACTACTATATCACAGTGGGCATTGTAAGTCAATATTTTTTGCGTACATTTGTTTTTATTTTCTATTAAATAAAAAAATGCTAATTTAGCACTTTATTTTAAATTTAATTCACCTGGTGATACTGTCTTTATTCCTTCAGCAGTAGACCATGGATTGTTTACTAATTTCTTTACAGGACCAGTATATTCTTTTTTTTCTTCTTCAATTATTGGCTCATTAGAATAACTATTTATTGGTTCTAATGGATGATTAATTAAGTCCTGTTTTACTAGTGGTATTGCTTCTTTTCTATATATGCTTGCTTCTTGTGGATTATTTACTGACTCTTTTTGGATATTCGTAAACTTCTCCTCTAAAGGTAATTCTTCCGCTACTTCTAATTTTTTATTTGGCATTAAACTCTGAAGATATTCATTTAATGCATATAAGCCATCATTATTAACTATTTTTTCTATTAATTTTAGTTTATCATTTTCTGGTAACTTTATATCTTCCATAGTACGCCTCCTAACAAGTATATTGTATATTAATTTTTACTAAATGTAAATATTTTAATTGGAATGTTTAGCTAATTTTACACAAATTTGATACTTTCTTTTTTATTCTATTAATTATATTATATACAGTTTTTATACAATTATCAGTTACTTGTGATATTTCTTCTATTGTAAAATTTTGTTCTCGCATTGTAAATACCAGTTCTTCTTTCCATGTTAATTCATTTATTATTTTTCTTTTTAAGTTATTATAACTTGATATTTCAAAAAATAATTGTTCTGGATTATATCTATTATCTTGAAAGTCTTGATCATTATCTGTCTTGATTGATTCTTGATATACTTTATCTTTTTTATTGTTTATTTTTCTTAAGTGGTTTAATAGTGTTCTATCAATTGCTTTATTTAAATAAATTGGGAAAGTACCACTATCAGGATATTTTGATACTGCTTTATATATTGATAATGCTATTTCGTTTTTTAAATCATCCGCTGAAGAATTATTATAACCACTATAAAGGGATATTTTTTTATTTATTAGATAATTATATTTTTGATATATAGTTAATGTCTTTTCTATATTATTGTCTTGAACTGGTTGTAATAGTATATCACTCATTAATTGCCTCTAGAACGAGATATCTCCGCTAAAAAGATACCACAAGCTACTGAAGCATTTAAACTATTTACTGTTCCTACCATTGGTATTTTGGCTAAATAGTCACAATTTTTACTTACTAAATCACTTATTCCTTTTCCTTCATTTCCTATAACAATTGCTATTTTTGTTTTATAATCGATAGTGGTATATGGCATACCTTCCATATCTGTACCTACTATCCAATAACCATATTTTTTTAATTTTTCGATGGCATTATTAATATTTGATACTTTAATTATTTTCATTTTTTCTATAGTCCCTACTGATGTTTTTACTACAGTACTTGTTATATCTACAGATCTATCATTTGGTATTATTATTGCATCTACGCCAAAAGCTTCACTTGAACGTATTATAGCTCCAAAGTTATGAGGATCCTCCAAATGATCTAATATTACAACAAGAGGGTACTCTTTATTTATATTTGGTATTATTTCATCTAAATTATATGTTTTTATATCTTGAACATCTAATATAATTCCTTGATGTAATCCTTTACACATTTTATCTAACTCATGGTTATCTAATAGTTTTATTTTTATATTTCTTTTTTCTATTAAGTCTAATATTTCTTTATCCTTAAATTTGTCACTTAAATATATTTTATTTATTTTATCTTGTGTTTTTAGTTTTTCTACCGCTACATTTTTTCCATATATTAACATTATTTCACCTCTATTAAATTTAATATTTCTTCTAATCTTTCTTTATTATTTATATATAAATCTCCTAATAATGCTTCAAAACCTGTTGATAATTTATAAGTTATAATATCTGTGTTTTTGGGGTGATTATTATTTTTATAATTTCTTCCTCTTTTTATAATTTCTTGTTCTTCTTCGGTTAAATAGTTATTCTCTATTAAATAATTTAATGCTTTTACTTCTCCTTTAGCAGATACATACTCTATAATTAACTTTTGTAATTTATTAGAATCATTAATTCCTTCTTTAATTAGTTTTTCTCTAATATATAGTGAATAAACTGCATCTCCTAAAAGGGCTAAAACTTGAATATTTATTGTTTTTGTATTCATACAATTACCTCAATTCTTTCTTGTTATTATATATTATTTATTTGTTAAAGTCAACTAGGTAAAAATAAAAACAGCTAAGCTGTTTTATTATAATTTTGTTCAAATTGTCCAAACATACTTGGTCCTTGTATATTTTGATTTGTTTGTATTTGCTGAGCACCAGTTATTGGTATTGGATTAGGAGCTGATTCTCTCTGGGGACCAAAGAATTGTCCATTTGATACTGGTACTTCGAAGTTTTGATTACCAGTTGGCATGTTATTGAAATTATCTGTTGTAGCCATTAAATTATCCCCCATTGGTTCCCATAAATTACCAGTAAAATTAATTGGATTGTTATTTACATTATTTTGATTAATGTTATTTGTATTTGCCTGCTCTATCTTAGGTAATTCAAAACTTGGCACTTGTTGAATTGGTGTATTATTTGTAATACTTGGTTCCGCTACTAATGGTGTACCATTTGTTACTATAGGTTCTGATACTGGTGGTAATGGTGATACCACTTGTTCATTTACTGCTGATGGAATTGGTTCAACTTTTGATAATGTTGGTTCAGATACTGCTGGTCCACCTATATTATATTTACTTGCTAATTCGTTATCTAAGTTTTTTAATGTTTCATAACTTGGGTTTTCTATTAAACTGGCTGCTATATGATCTAATTCTTCTTTAGTAAGATACTTCATATACATACCCCTTTCTATTATAAATAAATTATAATATAATTTCTTTGAAAAGTAAATATCTTTTCTTTAAATTGTATTATTTGTGTGTTTTATTTCTTGCCATCCTAAATCCTTTTTTGTTACTGCTATATATAAACAATAAATATAGCTTAATAGATAGAATGGATTATAAAATATTAATAATATTTTTGATACTTTTATATCTAGTTTATTTTCTTCTTTCTTTATAATTATATAGGTAAATATCATTAAAGTTATATATATTAATATAAATATTATTAGAAGGCTGATAATAAAGTTTTTAAAACTAGTAATACTATCTATTAGTAATAGTAAAATACCAATAATAAGTGTTATTAATGGATTTACTCCTATTAAGGCTGTTATTTTTGAAGCATAATTTTTATCTTTTTTTGATATACTTTTTCTGATTTTATGTATATAATTTCTTCTGGCATCGAAGTAACCTTTTACCCAACGTGATCTTTGAGTTATTGTTACGTCAAAGATTTCTGGTTGTTCATCATAGTATATAGCACTATCATTATATGTTGTTGTTAGATTATTTAAGATACTATATAGACTTAGTTCATAATCTTCTGTTAAGGAATTAAATGGAAATCCTTTCCATGATTCTATTATTGTTCCTTTAATATAATATCCTGTACCTGAAATGATAAGATTATTAGTATATTTTGATTTTCTTTTGTTTCCAATTGTATTTATCATGGAAAATGTTAAAGCTGATGCTGCTGATACTAGGTTTTTACTATTTTTAGTATTTCTATAGCCTATTCCTATATCATATCCTTCATCAAAACTTTTAGTCATTTCTTTGATGTAATTTTTATCTAAAATATTATCAGCATCAAAGATAAAGTAAGCATCATATTTTTTATTACTTTTTAGTATTTCTTTGATAGCATCATCTAGAGCAAAGCCTTTTCTTTTTTTATTTAAGTTTTTACGATATACGATTGTCATTTTATGTTTTTCTACAATTGATACTGTCTTATCTTTTTTTGTTTCTACTATTATATAAACATCTTCAGGCTTTATTTTCTTAGTCTGATTTTCAATACTAATAAGTAATTTTTCAATAACTAATGATTCATTTCTAGCGGGGATTAATATTGCATAGTTATGGCCATTTTTTTCTTTTTGTGGATAATTGGTATTTTTTTTCATTATTAAATATTTATATAATAATGTTAAAATGGATATTGTTATTATTATTTCGCTTATTATTCTTATCATCTTATCACCATATTCGTATAACTTTTTTTCATTCTTTCATCTGTATATATTTTATCTAAAAATTCACCATAATGTGTTATTGGTTTATAACCATCATGTCTTAATCCCATTCTTATACATGCACTAAATGATAAAAACATGTCAATGGTTATTAGTACCAATAATATATAATATATTTTATTGCCTATATTATATGGTAACGACTCTATTTTATTTGAAACAAATGGATATATATATACCATTAATATGTAACATAGTAAGCCCCAGAAGAGCATATATGGTATAGTCGTCCTTCCATTTATATTTAATAAATATGTGCTGTAATCCCACGATGTTGTCCCTGTAAATGTTTCTTGAAGAAAACTTATTAAATATTCGAATGTACCCCCTATTAAAGAGCCAAATAAAAAGTATTGATATTTTTTGTACTCTTTTATAGATAAAAGATATACCATTATGCATGCTCCCCAACCATATATTGGTGATAATTCAAAATATAATAGACCTCTTTTGGTACTATAATTTATTATGCCTTCATTTATATATCCTTTACAAATAAATAATAAATCTTCATAGAGACAGCCTATGAAGCTAAATATTACAAATATTAAAAATATTTTCTTAAAACACAGTCCGTCAGCAAATTTTTTTTCATTTGTTACTACTTTTTCTTCCATAATTACTCCTATTTTTATTTAGATTAGATTATCTCTTATATATATTTTTACATTATATTTTGTATATATATTTACTTTACTTCTTTTGGTTAATTTTATAAAGCAAAAATCTTCTATTACTATATCTTTATTTTCTTCTATGTTGAATTCATGTTTAATATTATTTTTTAATGTATTGTTAGTTAGATGGGCTTTTACTATATTTATATTATTGGCTATATATATTGTTATATTGTTATCACCTAAAAAGTCTATTCTTAATTTATTATCTATTATTAATGAATTATTTCCTCTTAATTGATAACTTCTTGGTTTTATTTCTTTTTTAGGAGTTATCTTTTTTATTTCTTTTTGTGATAAATTATTTAATATTGAACCTTTACTTAGTAATCCGGGCGTGTCTATTATTTTTAAATTATTTATATTTAATTCTATTTTATTTAATGTTGTTGATGGATAAATACTTGTTGTTACCTCTGTATTACTATCAGTGTAATTTTTTATTATTTTATTTATTAGTGTTGATTTTCCTGAGTTAGTCATTCCTACAAAATAGACTTCTTTATTATTACTATATTTTTTTATTTTACTCATTAAATTATCTAAATTATAATTTTTTATAGTGCTTATTACTTCTATATCTTTATAATTCGATGTCATCTTTGATACATAGTTTATTAATTTATAGTCTTTTACTGATTTTGGTAGCAAATCTTTTTTTGTTAAAACTATTATAACATTATTAAATTTTTCTATATATTCTAGATTTAAATTTAATACTGATGTTAGGTATACTACCAAAGAGTCACCAGGAATGTTATCTAATATGTTTTGATAGTCTTTATTATCTAACGTTACTTCCTTATATTCTCCATAGTATTTTAATTTAAAACATCTTTCACATATTTCTTTATTTATATCTTCTACATAGCCTTCAATATGTTTATATTTGGTCTGAAGGGGTATTCCACAACCAATACATTTCTTAATCATAATATCTTCCTACCTTGAATATTCCTTTTTTAGTCATTTTTTTTATTTCTTTTTTTTCAATAAAGCGATATATTTTAGTTAGTGGCATATCAATATCAGACATTGGGTTTACTAAAATTGTAGTTATTCCTACTCTATTTCCTCCTAATATGTCAGTTACTAATTGATCTCCTACGATAGCTACTTCCGATATATCATAATTATAGTTTTTTAATACTTTTAAAAATTTTGCTCTTCTTGGCTTTTGCGCACTATAGCAGCAATCTACATTTAATTCTTTCTTAAATCTTTCTAATCTTGATTTTGGTGAATTAGAAAATATTATTACTTTGAAATTTTGTTCTTTTAAAGTATCAAATAACTTAGCTAACTTTTTGGTTGGTGTTTTATCTATATATGGAACACATGTATTGTCTAAATCGAATAAAATACATTTTATGCCATTATCTTTTAATTTATTATAATTTATCGTATAAATACTTTTTTGATATATATCTGGATAAAAATAATTCATGTTCCACCTCTTTTTAATTATACTTTATTTTTTTAGAAAAATAAAGTTATTTACACTTATTTATATTTTTATTATTATTTGTTTGCATAAGTTTTATTAGGGGGGATTTATGCTTATTAATTTATTTAATTTTATTATTCATAATTTTATGTTCTTTACGGGGGCTTATTCTAATAATGCTTTTCCGGAACCTTTAAGTAAAGAAGAGGAAGAAGAATATATTAATAAAATGTTACATGGAGATACAAATGCTAGAAGTAAACTTATTGAACATAATTTAAGGCTTGTTGCCCATATAGTTAAAAAGTTTGAGTCTAATACTAATGATGTTGATGATTTGATTGGTATTGGTACTGTTGGGCTGATAAAAGGTATCGATAGTTTTTCTCCTGATAAGAATGTTAGGCTTACTACTTATATTGCTAAATGTGCTGAAAATGAGATTCTGATGTATTTTAGAGCGGATAAGAAAAATTCTAAAAATATTAGTATTTATGATGGTATTAGTTATGATAAAGAGGGTAATGAAATTACAATACTGGATGTTTTAAAAACCAATGATCCTGATTTTGCCGATGAAATTTATAGAAATGATAACATTAAATCACTTAAGAAATATATGAATATTCTTACTCCTAGAGAAAGAGATGTTCTTACTAAAAGATATGGTCTTAATAATAACGATGAAATTACACAAAAAGAAATTGCTAAAAAACTTGGTATTTCTAGAAGTTATGTATCAAGAATAGAAAAACGTGCTATAACTAAAATATTGCGTGAATTTATTAAAAAAGAGGGGCTAGACAAGTAAAATTTCAAATAATTATTGACTTAAATGGTTTTTTATGATAAAGTTAATATCGAACTGATGAGGAGGGAATACGATGAAGAAAGTAACAACTAAAAAAACTAGATCTGTAAATAATAGACCTAACTGTTTAAAAATTACAAAAAGTACTCAAAAGGTTAATTTTACTACAGTTATTGACAAAGATGGTAACAAGATTAAAACTAGTGTTAGAGAAGCTAGAACAATGAAAAAGAACAATAAAAAAGAAGATTAATTTAACTATAAATGAAACTAGATGTTTCATTTTTTTGTTATTTTGTTTTTCTTCTTTTTTTATTGTTTTCTCTTAATTCTTCATATATTTCTTTATATACTTTTGTTTTATCTTTATATTCACTATAGACTTTTCCTATAAATTTATAATTACCATCTAAAGTATATTTTGAATTTACTAATTCATATCTGTCTTTAATAAATGGATCATCTATTACTCTAATTAGGAATAAATCTTGCATAGCATATAATACTATATGTTTTTCTTCTTCTAGAAGAGGATTTATTTTCATAAAACTTCTATCAAACTTATTATCATATGTAACTATTGGTTTTGTTCTTACAAATTCCATTCCTACATATGTTGACTTTTTAAGAAATTCTGTTAGTTTTATGAAGTCTTTATTCATTTCCTCAACACTATTATAATCTTTTATTAATGGATGTTGTTCATTGCTCTTCATAGCTATATGTTTACCATCATTTGTATATAATTCCCAAAAATTATTTGTCCCTGAATAATTTGTGATACTTTTTTTGGAATCTAAAATATCTTTGTATGCCTGCAGGGGCTCAAGATATTCTGCTTTACTTAAATCAGGGTTTTCTTTTGATAGTTCGAATTCGATATCTGCTATTGTATCTTCTAATTCTTGATATTCGATACTATTACGAGGGTCTATTATTTCAGGTCCTCTTTTTAAATATATTTCGCCATTATATATTATATTCATAGTAGTTTACTGCTCCTTCGAATATATATTAACATAATTTGCTTTTAATGTCATTATTTTTTTTAATTTATCAACAGAATTTGTTTATAAGTTGTTAATTATATTTTTGATTTTGCTTTTTTGCTTCTTTTAGTAACTTAGAATAGTATTCTTTTCCTAGTCTGTATTCTTCTTCTAGTAATTCTTTGGTTATTAATTCTTTTTCTGGCATAATAAAAAACTCCTTTCTCTATTATTATAAAGAATGGAGTCTTTTTTATACTAATAAGTCATTTATTCTTTGGGCTGGATTATCACTAGTAGTTATATATGATCCTACTACTGATATATCTACATCTTTTACTTTGTTTATAGTTTGATTATTTATTCCACCATCTACTTCTAGTTCAATGTTTTTATCTTTGATTAGTTTTTTTATTTCTTTTATTCTATTTGGACTGTTCTCTAGAAATTGTTGACCTCCAAGTCCTGGTTCTACGGTCATAATAAGAATTCTATCTATAATATCTAAATATGGAACTAATAGATTTATATCGGTATTTGGCTTGATTGCTAAACTTCTTTTAAAACCATATTCTTTTATTTTATTTAGTATATTTTTTATATCTTTATTTATTTCTAGATGTATTGTTATATTGTCTATATTTGGTAATTCTTTAATTCTTTCTATATAATACATTGGATTTTCTACCATTAGATGAATGTCTAATGATTTGGAAGAAAATGGTGATATTTTTATTATTTCATCGCTAGATAATGATTTTTGAGAGACAAACAATCCATCCATTACATCTATATGAATATATGAGATTTTTGTATTATTTAATGTTTTTATCATATTTATTTTGTCTTTTGAATTTAATATTGATACTGATAATCTCATTATTTTCCTCCTAGAAATGATTTATAATTTTCATATCTTGATTTTAGTATTTTACCATTTTTTACTAATTCTTTGACATAACAATCATCTTCTTTAATATGCATGCAATCTCTATATTTGCACTTTTCTAAATTATCATACATTTCTTTCATATTATCTCGGATATCTAATTTTGTCATACCTCGAAAGTCTATCATAGAAAATCCTGGAGTATCCGCTATTAAGGCACCATCTATATCATATAGAGTTACACACCTTGTAGTATGTTTTCCTCTTCCTAATGCTTTAGATATTTCATTTGTTTCTAATAATAATGACTTATCTAACTTATTTAATAATGTTGATTTGCCTGCTCCTGATTGACCTGCGAAAACTACAACTTTATTTTTTGTTAGCTTTTTTATTTCTTTTATTTCATTGTTTGTTATTACTTTATAGCCAGCTTTTTTATAGTATGACATTATGTTTTTTATTTCTTTTTCTTCGGTATTGTTTAATAGATCTGTTTTTGTTAAACATATTATTGGTTCGATACCGTTGTATGATATTATTGTTAGTAACTTGTCTAATAGATTATTATCAAAATTTGGTTCTTTTACCGATGTTATTATTAGTGCTATATCAACATTTGCTATATTTGGTCTTATTAAAAAGTTTTTTCTTGGTTTTATTTCTAATAAGTAGTTGTTTATATCATCTATTATAACATGGTCTCCTACTAAAGGAGTTATCTTTTCATTGCGAAACTTTCCCCTTGGCTTGCATATATTTATTCCTTTTGATGTTTTTACTGTATAATCATTACTTTGATTTTTTATTATTATGCCTTCCATACTTTTTCCTTTACTCATTATCACTTGGTGATACCGAATCTTTTTTATCTTCTAATTTTTTATCTTCTGGTTTTTTGGATACTGTTATTTTTAATGTGTATCCTTCATATATTGGATCTCCCTTGACACGACTTTGTGATAATATTATATTTTCATCAACATCTTTTGTTTCTTTATATGTTATATCTAATGTTAATTTGTATTCTTTTGCAAAATCTTGAGCTTGCTCTAAAGTCCATTTTTCTTCAACCATATCTGGATATACATCTACTTCTGGAATATATAGAATAACTGTATCATTTTTGTATAGTTTTTTCTCTTCATCTTTATTGTATTTTGGTTCTTGATCGATTATTAAATCTTCTTTATCTTTATACTCTGAAGCATTTTCAACAGTTTTTGTTTTCATTTCTGTTTTTATACCTTTTGCTTCTAATTTTCCTTTTATTTCATAATAGTTTTGACCAGTATAATCTTCAAGAACTAAAAACTCTTTGCCTGATGATTCTATTATTGTTACGGTACTGCCTTTTACTTTGGTAGAACCTTTTTTTGGTTCTGTTCTTATTACTTTTCCTTCTTCGATGTCTGTATTTTCTTCAGATTTTGTTGTATAGGCTAAACCATATTTTTTTAATTCTTTTATGGCTTCTTCAGTTGTTAGTCCTTCAACGTCTGGTACTTTTACTTCTTTTACATCATGATTACTTATAACTAAATATATAATGGCTAAAGCTATTAGAATAACTAGAAGTACCGCTGCTAAAATTATTGGCAATTTGTTCTTGCTTTTTTCTTCTGAGATTATTTCTTCCTCTTTTGGTTCTTCTGGTTTTTCTACTACTTTTTTAGGTTCTTTTATAGGAGCTATTACCTTTGTCTCTTCTAAATCGTTTTCTGGATATTCAAAGACAATTCTTTTTTCATTTGTTCTTTCCATTGCTGTTTGAAGATCAGAGTACATTTCTCTTACACTGTCATACCTATTTTTAGGATTTTTAGCAGTTGCTTTTATGACAATATTTTCTACTGATTGTGGTATTGTTGGGTTTTGTTTTCTGATACTTGGTATTTTCTCCTTCATATGTTTAAGTGCTATTTCTACCGCTGTATCGCCTTTAAATGGTACAGATCCTGTTAATAGTTCATACATTAATATTCCTAATGAATATATATCACTTTTTATAGTGGATCCTTTTCCATTTGCCTGCTCAGGAGGTAGGTAGTGAACTGATCCCATTACTGAATTTGTCTGGGTAAGTTGTGTTGAATTTAGGGCCATAGCGATTCCAAAGTCTGTTATTTTTATCATACCGTTATCTTCAATCATGATATTTTGCGGTTTGATATCACGATGGATTATATATGCTTCATGAGCATGTGCTAGGCCATCTGTTAGTTGACTCATTATATCTATTACTTCTGGAAGAGTTAATGCTCCTCTTTTTTGAAGTAATTGTTTTAATGTTTTGCCTTCAATATATTCCATTACAATATAGTAGTTACCATCTTCTTCTCCAACATCATATACTTCTACAATATTTGGATGAGAAAGGTTAGAAACTGATAAGGCTTCTCTTTTGAATCTTCTTATGAATTTTTCGTCATTTGATAAGTCACCACGTAATACTTTTATGGCAACTTTTCTATCTAATATTAAATCATTGGCTAAATATACATTAGCCATACCACCTTCGCCAATTGTTTTAATGATTTCATATCTGTCATTAATTTTTTGTCCCTTTGATAGCATTATAGATCACCACTCTCCTTTTTTAGATAAGCAATTGATATATTGTCTGTGCCACCGCGCATATTACTCTTTTTGATTAGTTTTTCTACTTGTTCTTCAATTGAAGATTTGTTGTTTAATACTTTTTCTATTTGTTCTTCTGTAACCATATTTGTTAGGCCATCGCTACATAAAAATAATCCCTGAACATTATTGTCAACATCAAAAATATCTATTTCTATTGGATCATTGGCTCCTAAGGCTCTTGTTAGAAGATTTTTTCTTGGATGAAATTTTGCTTGTTCAGGTGTTAATTCTCCAGTAGATACTAGTAAATTTACTAATGTATGATCATGAGTTATTTTATGTAATTTTTCATTTTTTATAGCATATCCTGATGAATCGCCAATATTTCCATATAATATATAGTCATCTGTTTTTACAGCAATTACTAGTGTTGTACCCATACCTTTACTTTCTGGATGTTCTCTAGTATATGCGAATATTTTGTTATTTATTTCTTTTACTATATTGCGAAGCCATTCGATAGCATCTTCTTTTTTTCCTAATGACTCTATACTTTCAAAACTCTCTGTTATATGTTCTATAGCTATATTTGAAGCCACTTCTCCTGCTTTATGTCCACCCATTCCATCTGCTACCGCTAGAATGAATTCATTATTATTGTTACTTATTATTGTCACATTATCTTCATTATGTGTTCTTACTTTTCCTGCATCAGTCATGTAAAATGTCTGCATTATTTCACTTCCTCTTTAATTATTAGCTCTTAATTGACCGCAAGCAGCATCTACTGCACCGCCAAACTCTTTTCTTATTGTTACATTTATATTATTTGACTTAAGTATATCATAAAAAGCTAAAATTTTCCACTTTTTTGTACGTTTAAAGCCAATATTTTCTGTTTCATTATATGGTATTAAATTTACATAGCAATTTATACCTTTTAATAATTTTACTAATTCTTTGGCTTCTTTTTCACTATCATTTATATTCTCTAACATAATATATTCAAAAGTAACTCTTCTATTAGTCTTTGCTATATATTCTTTTATGGTATCCATTAATTCTTCTAAATGATAGGCTTTGTTTATAGGCATTAGTTTACTTCTTAATTCATCATTAGGAGCATGAAGACTTATGGCTAAATTAACTTGCCCTTCCTCATTCATAAATTTTTTTATACCCGGAATAACACCACATGTTGAGATTGTTATATGTCTAGAACCAATATCAATGCCTTTACTACAATTTATTATTTTTACAAAACGCATAATATTATCGTAATTATCAAATGGTTCTCCTATTCCCATCATAACAACATGAGTTATTCTTTTCTTTATATCTTCTTCAATAAGAAGTATTTGCTCTACTATTTCATAGGCTAATAGGTTTCTTACTTTCTTTAATCTACCACTTTCACAGAAAGCACATGTCATATTACAACCTACTTGTGAGGATACACATATGCTAGTTCCATAATCATGAAACATTAAAACTGACTCTATTTTATTACCATCTTCTAACTCGAATAGGTATTTATTTACGTCTTTACCTGTTTGTTTTATTAATAATTTTATTTTAAATAAAGAAAAATCGTTAGTTAATTTTTCTCTTAGTTCTTTGCTAATATTAGTCATTTCATCAAATGAATTTAGTCTCTTTTTATATAGTCCTTCATATACTTGAGTGGCTCTAAATGGTTTTTCACCAATTTGAATAAAGTATTCTTCTAATTCTTGTAATGTTAAATCATATATATTTCTCATTTGTTCACTTCCATGTTCTATTTATATTATAACAGAAAAAACATGTTATTAAAACATGTTTCTATCATTTTATTTATCTTCTTTATGTTCATGATGTGAATGGCCTCTTATTCCGTATCTTTTAGTGATTGGATCTTTGAATAAGAAATTTTTTATTGGTAATAATGTTAATACCATATAAAATCCAAATATGATGAATAGAACTACTACTGATATATAGGAATAAAAGAAATGTAATGGTTCTAAATTTATTATATAACTAAATGTTAGATTGCTTAAGATTATAGCTAAGTAGAATATTATTATATCCACTATTAAGATGGTTTTTTTTGTTATTAATTGATAAGCATAAAATAGTAATGGTATTAAGATTATTATTACTAATATGCTTGATGTTTTTGCTATAAAATAATTTTCATTCATTCCATATACTGCACCATCATAAAGAGTCCAAATAAATGTTGGTGTTAGAGCTATTTTAATGTGTTCCCAGGTGCTTTCATTAACTGCTGCAAAAAGTGATACTATTTTATTATGTCCTGAGAATTCATACATAAAGTGAAGCAGTGTTCCTATTATTGATATGAATATTATTCCAATTATTATGTCCATATTTTCCTCCTATTGTAATATCATTATATATTACTTTTTCTAATATTACAACTATTATTATTTTTTTAGTAAACGTAATGTATTTAATATACAAAGTACTGTTATACCAACATCTGCAAATACTGCTTCTAACATAGTGGATATTCCTATTAACGTTAATACTAATACTAGCAATTTTACTCCTAAAGCAAAAATTAGGTTTTCTTTAATTATTTTATTTGTTTTCTTAGATATATTTATTGCTGTTACTATCTTTTCTAGATTATCATTCATTATGACTACATCTGATGCTTCAATGGCTGAATCGGTTCCTAGACTACCCATAGATATTCCTAAATCTGATAATTTTAATACTGGAGCGTCATTTATCCCATCCCCTACGAATGATACTATGCTTTTTTCTGTTTTCTTTTTTATTATTTCTTCTAAGTATGTATACTTATCACTAGGAAGCATACTATAGTTAATATTATCTATGCCTACTTGCTGGGCTATTTCTGTTGCTTTTTCTTTAGTATCTCCAGTAAACATGTGAATATTTATATTCATGTTTTTTAGTTTTTGTATTGTGTTAACAACATCTTTTTTTATTTCGTCTTTTATTTCTAAATCCGCTACTATAGAGTTATTTATCATTAAATATATATTACTATTTTCTTCTTTATTTTTGCAGAATTTTGCATTTCCTATTCTTACTTTATCTTTTTTATATGTAAACTCAATGCCTTTTCCCGATACTTCTTTATAGTCTTTGATATCTTCGTGATTTATTTCTTTAGTATAATTTTTTAATACAGATTTAGCGATTGGATGATTTGATAGTGATTCTCCACCTGCGAATATTTCCATTATTTGATCTTCTGTGTATTTTTTATCGTGGATATTTATTTTTGATATGTAGAATTCTCCTGTAGTTATTGTTCCTGTTTTATCAAATACTATTTCTTTAATATCTTTAATACTATCTAAATAGTTACTTCCCTTTATTAATATTCCTTCTTTGGATGCCGCTCCTATACCAGAAAAATATGATAATGGTATAGATATGGCTATAGCACATGGGCATGATATTACTAGGATTGTTAATCCTTTATAAATACTATCTGTATATGTCATATTAGTAAATAGTGGTAGAAATAGTGCTGTTAATATGGCTATAATTATTACTCCTATGGTATATTTTGAAGAGTATTTTGATACTATTGTTTCTACTTTGGTTTTTCTTTCGGTTGCGTTTTCTACTAATTCTAGTATTTTATTTACAGTGGAATCTTTATATAATGATGACACTTTTATTTCTAATACACCACCTTTATTTATACTACCTGATAATACTTTATCACCAATTGATACTGATATGGGAAGAGATTCTCCTGTTAGGGCACTAGTATCTAACATAGTTTCGCCCTTTACTACTATACCATCTAAAGGGACTCTTTCTCCTTCTTTTACTACTATAATATCACCTACTTTTATTTCAGTTGTAGGGACTACTTTTATTTTGTTATTGTCTTTTAAATTTGATGTTTCTTCTTTAATATTCATTAATTCTGCTACTGAATTACGACTTTTATTTACGGCTTTGCTTTCTAGCATTTTTCCTATTTCATATAAGAATATTACCATTAAACCTTCATGTATTTCTCCTAGTAAGTAAGCTCCTATTGTGGATATTGTTACTAAGAAGTTTTCATTTATAGTTTTATTTTTTAGTTGTTTAATAGCGGTAGTTAATGTCCTATATAGTAATATTATATAAGCTAAAAGTATCAATATCATACTTAAGTATTTTGGAGTTTTTATTATTATTCCTAGCACTCCTAAAAATGCCCCTAATAGTATTCTATAAATATCTTTATTTTTAGTTTCTTTAATTTCTTCCTTACTTAATATAGCATCTGGTTCTATCTTTTCTACTATATCTTTAACATAGTTAAATGGGTCTGATATATTTGTTTCCACAGTAACTGTTTGTTTAGCAAAATTTATACTAGCACTTTTTATATTTTTATCTTTATTTAAAGTTTCTTCTATTTTTTTTGCACAATTAGCACAATCTAAATCTTTAATATTATATTTATATTTCATTTATATGCTCCTTTCCCATATTAAATAATGTTTTTACATGATCATCACTTAATTCATAATATACTGTTTTTCCTACTTTAGTATATTTTACTAGTTTGGCTGATTTTAATATTCTGAGTTGATGTGATACTGCCGATTGACTTGTATTAATTATAGTAGCTATATCTCCTACACATAATTTTTCTAATAATAGGGCATTTATTATTTTTACTCTAGTTGAATCTGCAAATACTTTAAATAACTCTGCTATATCTATTATTGTATCTTCTTCTAACATATTTTTTTTTAATTTATTTATATCTATTTCTTCCGACATAGCATTCCTCCTATATATGAATATATATTCATATATTTAAATATTACCACTTATTTTTATATATGTCAACTAATTCTATTGCAAAATAATACTTAAGTTTAGAGACGAATGGCTCTAAACTTTTTTCTAATGACTACAGGCATTAGAAAACGGCGAACAACAAAGTGTGAGACGATAAAAAGAAAAGAAAACCTAAATAGATTTTCTTTCTTTATATTCTTCTAATGTTAAATTGTTATTATATATATATGATGCTATATCTCCTACAAATCTTAGGTGCCATGGTTCATAACTATATTTTGTTATATCTTCTTTACCTTCTGGATATCTTAATATAAAACCATATTTATGACAATTCTGATGAACCCATTTTGTTTCTATTAAGTCTTCTATTTCATGTTCAATATAAGACTTCTCATTTTGATATACACAGAAATCAATAGCTAATCCAGTTTGATGCTCTGATGAACCAGGACGTGCTATTCTTGTTACTGTATAGTTAAATCCTTTTTCATCTAATAATTTATTATATAATTTTTCTTGATAGTCATAATCTCGATAACCACTTTCTATGTCTATTAAATAATTATTTCTTTTTGCGGCTTCTTTTAATCTATCAAATGATTCTTTTACTTTTTTATCTATATATACATTTTTCTTATATTCACTTTCTGCATCTACTAATGTATTTGGAATATGTGCTCTTGGCAAAGGATTATCTTTATTTACTAAAATATTATAATCCATATATACCTCCAGTAGTATTATATGAGATTAAAAAGAAATAGATACTTCTTTTGTTCTATTTCTTTAATCTAATTTTGTTATATTTGGATGACCTTTCATGAGTTTCTTTATACCTATCGGATGTGGAAAGGCTACTGTTATTATTGATTTATCTACCGCTACAATGATGCCTTCACCAAAATCGGTATGCAATATATGTTCTCCTACTTCATATGTTGCGTTTTTATCTATTGTCTTTTTTACTTTTGATACTATATTACTTATTCTTCCTTTAGTTTCAATATCTAAGTATTTTTTATCTATTTCTTCAATAAACCTACTAGGCATATTTCTATTTGTATTTCCAAATAGCATTCTTGTCTCGGCACTAGTTATATATAATTCTTTTTTTGCTCTTGTTATTGCTACATAACAAAGTCTTCTTTCTTCTTCAATGGCGGAATTACTTCCATCATTTATAGCATTATAATGAGGAAATATTCCTTCTTCCATTCCTACTAAAAAGACATAATCAAACTCTAATCCTTTTACGGAATGAACAGTCATTAAACTTACTCTATTTGATCCATCTTGATGTTCACTCATATCACTTACTAGAGATATTTCATTTAAGAAATCTTCTAGAGTAGCAGAACCGTATTCTTCTTCATAACTTTTAGTTACACCTTTAAACTCATTTAGATTTTCTAATCTTATTTCGTCTTCTAGTAACTTAGATGATTGTAATTCTTTCTTTATACCACTTTTTTCTAGTATTAAATCTATTAATTCTGTTAGAGTTATACTGCCACTAGCAAGTGTTAGTTCTTCTATTAGCTTTTTGAATTCTAGTTCCTTGCCACTATCTATAGCATCATAAATAGACGTGTTATTTTCTACAACTTTAGTAGTTAAATTCTCTATTGTTTTTTCGCCTATTCCTCTTTTAGGAGTATTTATTATTCTAAGTAGGCTTACATCATCTTTATGATTACTTATTAATCTTAAGTAGCATAATAAGTCTTTTATTTCTTTTCTATTATAGAAGTAGAAACTTCCTACAACACGATATTTGATGTTCTTTTTTAACATTTCTTCTTCTAGTACACGAGACTGAGCATTAGTACGATATAATATTGCTATGTCTTCTTCTTTGATGCCTTTTTCTAATAGTTTCTTAATTTCTTCTCCAACAAAGATAGCTTCTTCTTTTTCATTTGTTACTACTTTGTACTTTATTTTATCTCCTTCAATATTATTGCTCCATAAGTTTTTATCTTTTCTTTCTCTATTATGTTTAATAACACTATTGGCAGCATTTAATATTGTTTTAGTGGAACGATAATTTTCTTCTAGTAATATTGTTTTGGCTTCTGGATAGTCTTTTTCAAAGTTTAGTATGTTCTTATAGTTGGCTCCCCTAAAAGCATATATTGCTTGATCGTTATCTCCTACGACAAAGATATTACGATATTTGGCTGCTAATAACTTACTAAAAGTATATTGGGCTTCATTGGTATCCTGATATTCATCTATTAGAATGTATTTATATCTATCTTGATAATCGTTTAAAACATTGGGATAGTTTTTAAATAATCTTATTGGAAGAATTAATAGGTCATCAAAATCAACTGAATTACCGGTTTTTAACTTCTTTTGATACTTTCGATATAGTTCTACTACATTATAGTCAAATTCTACTTTAGCAAAAGAATCTGTGGTCATCATAGCATTTTTTGCTGAACTTATTTTGTTTCTTAATTCTCGTGGATTATATTTATCCTTATTCATATTTAAATCTTTCATTAATTTTTTTATTATAGTTAAAACATCATCACTATCAATAATGGTAAAATTTTTATCATATCCTAAAAGTGAATAATTTTCTTTTAATATTTTTAAGCCTAAAGAATGAAATGTAGATATCTGAATATTATAAGCTAGTGTTCCTATTAGTGATATTTCTCTATCTTTCATTTCTTTAGCTGCTTTATTGGTAAAAGTTATTGCTAATATATTACTTGGACTTACGCCATTTTGGATTAGGTTTGCTATTCTATTTGTTAATACTTTGGTTTTTCCTGAACCTGCTCCTGCTAAAACAAGCATTGGTCCATCTATATGATTTACAGCTTTTTGCTGTTCGCTATTTAATAATTGTGTATTCATTATGTCACCATCTTTCTTTTTAATTTTATCATACTTTAATAAGATAGTGAAGTGTAGATGGTAATATTTTTTATTTATTTTTATAGAGAAATATAAAATTAAAAAGAGGAATATTATTTCCTCTTTCTGAATACTTGTTTTATGAATAATATTATTTTATCTACTAGCCAAAGTAAGGCATTTACTCTTTTATCTTGATTATCTGGTAGTTCTTCTGTCTCTTTATTTTCTTCTCTTGTTGTATCTTTATTTTCTTTTTTAACTTTGTTGTCATTGCTTTCTTCCGTTTTATTGTCTTTTATATTTGTTTCTTTATTTTCTTCTTCAACTCTAGGTTTATCTTCTTTTGGGGCTTCTTTTGTAAACTTTTCAAATTCATTTGTCCAAGCAGCATCATAATATGAAGTTTCATCTCCTAATGCCATGTATAGACCATTGTTGTAATGGTATTTCTTTACTACCCCTTTAGTGCCTTTTTTTAATAGCATTGATTTGCCGCCGTAACCTGCTGTTTCATGTAAATACAAATCACTAGTATTATATATTATATCTCCTATTATAAATGGTCTTTCTCTAGTTTCGTTTAATTTTTCTTTTATCATATTTAGAAATCTATCCCATCCCATATCTAGTGTGCGATGTGGACAATATTTGTTAGTATAATCCTGATGTTTTGTTACTTTATCTATGTTCCAATTATATCTATTTAATATATCTACGATTAAGTCTACGGCATTTTTTTCTGCTTTAATGAATCTTTCGCCACCAGACAATGAGTAACAGATTTCAATAGCTATACCCTCTCTATTGCCTTTACCATTACCATCAGACGCATGCCAGCCATTTCTATTTTCTTCTATTCCTTGTACTATTTCTTTGTCATCAACAGCATAGTGGAAAGATGTTTCATAATCGTTATTTGTCATGTATGTTATTTCATTTCTAGCGGAAGCATCATTAGCGGTATTATGTACTACAATACGAGTAGGTGTCATTTCATAAGGGCATTTTAGATAGTATCTACTGCTAGGTACTATCATTTTCACTATTGGTACCATTATCACCCTCCTTAATCAATTTTTCTATATTATGAATAAGATTGTATCCTGTTTCTGCAAAAACACCACTTAACGATATTGCTAAGTTGAAATCTTTTGTTATTATGAAATATAATATTGAAACTAAGAGACCTACTATTATATTTTGTATTATGATTAGATTATTGTTTATATAAGGGCATTTTTTAGCAATAAATCCTAATATCCAGCTAACGATCATTGCTAATAATGTTATTATTAATTCTGTATTATGATTTATAAATTCCATTTTTTCACCTCTATTCATAATTACTTTATTTTATGATAGAAATGAATCTTTTGTAATAGTGAATGTCCAAAAAGAAAAAAGATTATAATTTTTTTATAATCTTTTTAAGTTCTATTTATTAAACCTCTTCTTTTTTGTTCTTTTTAAACCAGTATATTGAATATCCTAAGCTTCCTAAACCTACTACCCAAGCAACAAATATTAGGGCATTACCTGTTTTAGGATTAACTGCTGGATTTTCAGCTTTACAAGTATAGTAAACTATATAATGATAGTCATCATTATTTATTTCATAATCTACTGTGCTATCATCATTGTTAACTAATGTGCAACCATCTATTTTGGGTGAATCTACACTATCTTTATCGCCATTTGATAAATCATCTTTTTTATATGGATCATGTACTTTCTTTTCCGTGTCCTTATTTATGTATTCTATTTCAGCTTTAAATTTATCTTCACACAACTGATAAGTGATTTTATATAGTGCTGGTGTTAAATATACTTTTTGACCATTTCCCCATGCTAAATCAAAACCTGGCTTATCAGCTTTATCAGCTTCTTTAATGGATCTCGTTATCAAAAATTTCACATATTCTTCATCATCTTTAGCTGTTAGTGAAAAGCTAGTACTACTGGAAATTATAGCGCCCTTTATTATTTCAGAAGTTTCTACTTCATTATAGTACACTCCATCATTATCTAATTTTGTTATATTTCCTTCCTTATCACTTTCATACCAAGTACCATGTAAATAGTATGAAGTATTACCCTGTGTTATATAAGTGCTACTACCCTCTTTATTGTCTAGTTCCTTTATAGTAAATTTTGTTTCCTTTGGATTGTTGCTTTTATCCAATATTTCTTTATATTTAGTGTAAAACTTATCCAAATCAAAATCATTTTTAATACATGTTAGATCACTCTCTGTATTCGATAGGCAGACTTTGCTTTGTTTTATTTCCGTTGCTCCTTTCGGCAAAGCTGGGAAATATGTAGCGTGATATCTTTCCTTTCCTTCATTAATTATGGTGTTAATTTCGCTTTCTTTATATATTTCACTAAAGAAATAGTAATTAGCATATTCTGTACAAGATTGTTCTGCTTTTACTGGAACCGCTAATGATAAAGCTGCTAATGCTGAAATACTTAGTAACCCTACTTTTTTATATATTTTATTATTCATATTTGGTTATTCCTCCTATCCTATGATACTTACATTATATAATATTTTTATTTTTATTGCAATAGGTTAGATATAAAATTTAAAAAAAATAAGTGTTATCACTTATTTATATTTATACAATGTATCTGTTGCCATAGCTGTTAAGGTTTGATCTGCTACGATACCTTTTTTATATGCATAGTATGCTGCTGCTCCTATCATAGCGGCATTATCAGTACAATAGCTCATGCGTGGTACTGAAAAATCTATATTTTCTTTTTTGCATGCTTCTTCTAAGGAATCTCTTAATCCTTTATTAGCGGATACTCCTCCTGCTAATATTAAGTTTTTAACATTATACTCTTTTAAAGCACGCATTGTTTTTTTTGTTAATATGGTTACTACTCTACTTTGAAATGTTGTACATAAATCTTCTTTATTTATCTCGTTTCCTCTTTGTTTTTCATTGTGTACTAAATTTATTACTGCTGATTTGATACCACTAAAGCTAAAGTTATAGCTTTTATCATCTAATGGATATGGTAAGTCATATGTATCTTTTCCTTCATGAGCTAATTTATCTACTTTTGGTCCACCTGGATATGGTACTCCTATTACTTTTCCAACTTTATCATAGCATTCTCCAACGGCATCATCTAGTGTTCCTCCTATTCTTTCAAATGAATAGTCTTCTTTCATATAAATTAATTCACTATGGCCGCCTGATACTACTAAGGCTATTAATGGAAATTGTAATCTTTTTTCTAAATTATTAGCATATATATGTCCTGCTATATGATGTACTGGTATTAATGGTTTACCTGTTACTAATGCTATTGTTTTAGCTGCTTGAACACCTATTAATAAACTCCCGATTAGTCCTGGACCATAGGTTACTCCAATGGCATCTATTTCATCTAATGTCATATTAGCTTTATTTAATATTTCATCTAATACTATAGTTATATTTTCTATATGATTTCTACTAGCTATTTCGGGTACTACACCGCCATAATTCTTATGTATGTCTATTTGACTTAATACTACTGTTGCTATTTCTTCTCTGCCATTTTTAATTATACTCATACTTGTTTCATCACAACTTGATTCAATTGCTAATATATATATATCTTTCATTTACATCACCTGTTTTTCCATTAGTATAGCATCTTCATCACCATAATAATATTTTCTTATGGCTACTTCGTTAAAATTAAATTTTTTATAAAGATTTCTTGCTATATCGTTACTTACTCTTACTTCTAAGGTTATATTATCTACTCTATTTTCTATGGCTACGGATATTAAATAACTCATTAATTTATTTCCTATACCTTTACCACGATGGGATGGTTCCACTAGAATATTATCTATCTCCATTCTATCATATATTAATGAATACTTTAAACTACCTAAAATTTTATTGTCTTCAATATACGTTATTTCATAAGCAAATGGACTTATATCTTCAAGTTTTTCTTCTTTTAACATTTCTTCTCCATTGCTTCTGGTAATTTTAAATATTCTGGATTTACTGCATGAGGATTTTCACTTGGTAATTTTTTAGTATATTTTACTATTTCCTCAATATGGTATTCACTTTCTTCATCTACTTGTAATGGCTTATACTTTTTAACTAATTCTTCTATTTTAGTAATATTCATAAATTCTTCAGTTACTTTATTATAATCTTTATCATATAGGCCTACATAATAATTACCATGTTTAGCATCTATTTTGGATAAAATATATTCTCCATTATGGCCAATTGCTCTTGCTTTTAATGAGCTTATTGTTACTATTCTTATCTTTCTTATGTAAGCAAATATTTTAGCTATAGTTACACCAATTCTTATACCAGTAAATGATCCCGGTCCATTTACTACAATTATTTCATCAACATCTTTTGGGGATAAGTTATTATCTTTTAATATGTCCTCGATATATTTAGTTACATAAATTGAATGCTCTCCTGGTATATTGTTATGTATTTGAGATAATAATTTGTTTTCTTTTAGTAGGGCAATAGATACATCTGCTAAAGATGTATCTATAAATAAACTTATCATATTACAACCTCACAAATATTTACATATTTTTCACCATGTGGTGTTAATACCATTACTCTTGAATTTTCTCCAACTATTTTGAAAGTTATATCCAATCTTTCTTCTGGAAGAATATCTTTTATAATATCAGCCCATTCTATTATGGTTACGCCGCCTTTATCAAAATATTCTTCTATACCTATATTTTCGTTTGAATCTTCTAAACGATATACATCCATATGATATAGTGGTAGTTCTCCTATATATTCTTTTATTATTGTAAATGTTGGTGATGTTACATCATCAATACCCATAGCTTGTGCAAAACCTTTTGAAAAAACTGTTTTACCGCTACCTAGATCTCCATTCAAACATATTACCATGTTTGGAAATTTTTCTGATTCTATATTTTGAGCCACAGCAATAGTTTCTTTTTCACTGCGTACTGTTATTTTATATCCATCCATTTTATCACCTTTCTTTTTCTCTTTTATTATAACAAATATTACGGATAAAATACAATAGTTTTATAGTCTTTTTTACATTATTATTTTGTTTATAATTGGAGGATTGTTTGTCAAAAAGACAGATATATATGGCTTTTTGACACCACGAAAGACTTCTGTTTTAGAAGGCTCGAGTGGATAAAAGAAAAAATCTAGAATTAATCTAGATTATTTTGATTCTTCTAAGGTTACCTCAGCAGTATTTTCTTTTCCATCTCTATTATATGTTACTTTAATTGTATCTCCTGGATTATGTTTATATAATTCATATCTTAATTTAGCTACTGAAGATATCTTTTCATCTTCAATTTTTATTATGATATCACCTTTTTCTAAACCTGCTTTGGCTGCTGGAGAAGATGATACTACTTCTAATACTGCTACTCCTTCGGTAATATCTTTTGGTACTTTTATACCTGCCTGCCATAAATAGTAACTATCTGTTATATCAAGCATACTTACTCCTAAATATGGTCTTGATACAGATTTACCTGACTCTATAATACCAGCATAGGATAATGCATCTTCTATAGGAATAGCAAAGCCCATACCTTCTACACTATATTTACTTGTTGTTGTACTTTCTTGGGTTAATTTTAATGAATTTACACCAATTACTTCTCCATTAACGTTACATAATGGTCCTCCACTATTACCTGGATTTAAAGCAGCATCTGTTTGTAATACTTTCATATAATAGTCTGAAGTTGTACCAGAAAATGATACTGCTACTAAACGATCTTTCCCTGAAAGTATTCCCTTTGTTACTGTGCCACTATAGGTATCACCAAGTGGAGCTCCTACTGCAAAAGTTGTATCTCCTAATTTTATGTCTTTAGTACTTCCTAATGTTGCAACTTGCTTAATACTAGCTGCTGACACTGTAAGTACTGCTATATCTGCATATGTCTCACCACCTAATATTTTTGTATCTGCTGATGTACCATCACTAAATACTACTTTAGCAGAATCTCCTCCTGCTATAACATGATTATTAGTCATAATATAGGCTGTTGAGCCTTCTTTTTTATATACGAATCCTGTACCTGTTGATACTGCTGATCCATTTTTGTACGTTTGTACTGTTACAGTAGCACCATATATTTTATCTACTGCTCCAGAAATACTATTTTCATTTATAGTATAACTACCACCACTTCCACTAGTGGTTACTGTGCCTTTATTTAATTGATTTATTACTAGGTATGACCACGAAGCTCCTAATATAAATGCTAGAAAAACTAGTAATGGAATTATTATTTTATTATTTTTCTTTGTCATTATTATCACCTACCTATTATATTCATATAATCTTCTGGGAATCCCATTCGATCTAGTACTCTATCTATTTCAATAGTATCTACTTTACCATCTAATAATTCTATTTCATATTCTATTTCTTTCATCATTAATCTAAAGTTTTTCTCATTTAATAATATTTTGAATATTATTATTACTGCGAATAAATCATTCTTTCCATATATGTATTCTCCATCCATTTTAGGTATGTTCATTTCTTCATGATACTTGGTATCTGGTATTACTCTTTCTGTTCTATGTTCAAAGACTATATCTTCATGAGCACATAGATTACGATAGTTTGATAAAATTATTAATATATCTTGTAATACTTCTGGTGTTGTACCAAAGATGTCCGCTACTTCTATTTGATCCTCTTTTTTTAATATGGTAAATAATTCACAAACAATACCAAAGGATAATACTTTTACTAATACCCATAATGGTATATATCCATAATTATTCATATAGTGAATAGTGGCATTATGACTTGATGCATTTATTCTAATTTGTCTTTTCATTTTATTTATTAAATCATGTACTCTTTTTATCTTATCATGGTCTTGAGTAAAGTTTTTGGGATTTAGATAATCTTTTTCACGATAACCATATTTCTTTGATAATTGATATGATATTACGGATTTTAATTGATTTTCTATAACTAAAGCATTTTTAAATATTATATTCCTAAAATTTCTATCAAATTCAAATAAAGCATATACCTCATTAAAGGTCGTTCCGGAAATGAATTTGCTTTTGTTGTTACGTGACATAAAAAGATGTCGATAACCCATAATAAAGAAATAGTTTTCTCTTAATAGTATTTCTTTTGCTTCTAGTTCATCTTCGATAATTAAACCTTTATCTTTTAATATTTCTACTTGTTCATTTATTGTTTTAAATATTTTTTCCATTAGTTCACACACCTATTATTCTTTTATATACTTCTATATTCACCTTGCTTTCTCATGTTCATTATATTACTTAATTATGGGATAATTAAGGTATAAATATAGAAAATAGTTAAATTATTGTAATTTAAAATATATTCCTTTTTTTATTAATAGTTCTGAAGAGTTATGATCCATTGGAATATAACCTTCTTTTAATAGTTCTTCTATTACTATCATATTATAGTTTCCTGCGAATAATATGTTAGTTAAAAGTAGCATTAGTATACATGTTATGATTCCCACTTTGAATGGTATAAAAGCCATTATTAATGATGATACTGCTACTTCGGTTAATAGCATGATATAAAACATTTTATAATTTCTTTTTTTTAGTGGATATAAAAAGCCTAAGTATATCATCTCTTTTATAAATCCATAATCACATTCAACCGGTGGATTATATTCATCATATATTAGATATATTTTTTGCATACCATCACCTATTATAAGTATATACTTTTTTTGGTTTTTTGAAAAGTATTTTTGTTACTTTTGATAATATTTTTCAATTGCGTCCGCTATTAAAATGATTAACTTGTTTTGATACTCTTCTTGTCTTAATAAATAATTCTCATCAGGATTAGATATAAATCCTGCTTCTATTAGAACTCCTGGATATTTTATATATTTATACATATAGTATTTATTTTCTTCTTTGACTTCTCTAATGTTATTTATATTGTTCTTTAAATTATTTGTTATTGTTTCGGCAATAACTTTGTTTTCCTCGTTATTTTTATTATAAAATACTTGGAGACCTTTCCATGATGATGAAGTAGTAGCATTTAAATGAATTGATATGTACATATTGGGTTTTATGGTGTTTATATATTTGGCTCTATTATATAAGTCACTTCTTTTTCTCTCTGATGTTCTTGCTGATAGATCATTATCTTCTTCTCTAGTTAAATATACTGTAGCTCCACGTGATATTAATTCTTTTTCTAATTTTTTTACCAATAATAAATTTAATTCTTTTTCTACTATTTTACCATTTTTTGCTCCGGAATCAGTACCGCCATGACCTGCATCTAATACAATTATTTTGCCTAATAAATTTAAATTATTAATGGAGGCTGTTACATTAGGTAAAGATATTGTTAAAAGAAAAAAACATATTAGTATTAATAGTTTATATTTATTCATTATATACACCTATTAATATATATGTTTTTGTTTTTCTTATATACTCTTTGATTTATTTATTCAAAATAGCTTCCTCCAATAAACTCTCTTATTATTGATATTTGTGGTACTGATTCACTTGATATCGGTAGAACACATTTTAATAATTCTAATAACCTTCTGGCAGTTAAATATTCTGGATCATCTGCTTTTACTGTATATAGTAGTGGTTCTACATATGTTTTTAGAACTCCTAATTCATAGGCTAAACTAGTGTTAAACATAACATTAGCATTATCTTGATATGGGAATACGTATTTTTCTTCACCTTTTCTTACATCTTCCCAATTATTTAATGTAGTTGATGGAGAATATCCTCTAGTTCTATTATCTCGTACTATTCTTCTTAATAATCTTAAATCTGTCATACTTATTCTATTATCATCATCTATATTTAAATATGTTAATGGGCTTATATATACTTTAAATTTATTTTTTTTAGGAATATTTTTTAATATATTTTCGTTTAAAGCATGTAATCCCTCAATAATTAGAATATCATTTTTTTGCATTTGAATAGTTCTTTTATATTCTTTTTTTCCACTTATAAAGTTAAATGTTGGTACTGTTACTTTTGTTCCTTTTAGTAGTTTGCTTATTTGACTATCAAATAGTTTAATATCTAAGGCATTTAGTGATTCAAAATCTGGCTTACCATTTGGTCCTAATGGTGTTTCATCTCTTTCTAAAAAATAATCATCCATAGATAAATGAGTTGGGTTTAATCCTAAACTCTTTAAATATAAAGATAATTTCATTGAGGTTGTTGTTTTTCCTGAGCTTGATGGTCCCGATAATAATATTACCTTATAGTCATCTTTATTTAATACTATTTCCTCCGCTATATTTAATAATTTATAGTCTTGCATTATTTCTGATAATTGAATTAAGTTACCACTATTACTATTTGATATGTAATCATTTAGTTCTCCTAAGTTGTTTATATTTAATTTATTACCCCACTCTGAATATTCTTCTAAACTATTAAAATAATTATCGTGATGAGTATACTTTAATACTTTTGAATTATCATATATTGATGGGAATCTTACTACTATTCCTTTTCCTTCTATTAATGATAAGTCAAAGTATTTTAATACAGAGGTGTTATTAGGTAAATCTCCTATTATATAATTATATGTATCTTCTAATTTATATAATGTTACAAACTCTGAAATATTATAAAATAAATTTCTTACTTTATCTTCTCTTTTTATACTTTTAAAATACTCTATGGCTTCATTTCTAGTTGTTTCTATTTTGGTAAACGGTAGAGAAGCTTTTACTTTATCTTTCATTATTTTTTTAATATTTGTTATATCAGTAGTGTTTATGTTTTTATCTATTTTACAAAATATTCCTTTGTCTAATGAGTATTTTACTATTATTTTTGTATCTTTTCCTAATACTTCTAAAGCAGACACTTCAAATAGATATAATAGTCCTCTTTCATATATTTTATTTCCTTGTTTTGTATTGATATCATATAGTGATAATGTTCCACTTTTATTGATTGTATCTTCATAGTTTATAATACTACTGTTATATTTAGCGGAGATAATATCATTAGGATATTCTTCTTTCAATAGATTTATTACTTCTTTTAGTTTTATGCCTTTTACGAATTCTTTCTTTTTTCCATTATCTAAGGTTAATATTATATTTTCCATATATTCCTCCTTATTCTTTATATAATATTATATCATAAAATGAGTTATTTTGTCATTCTTTTTTATGTATTAAATTGGTGTTAATATATTATACTATTTGTAGGTGATAAAAATGAATTTAATTCCTACTGTTATTGAAAAGAATGAAATGGGAGAAAGAGCTTATGATATTTATTCTAGACTATTAAAGGATAGAATTGTTATTCTTAATGGTGAGATTACGGATAATACCGCTAATACTGTAGTAGCAGAGCTTTTATATTTAGATAGTCTTAATCATGATGATATTAGTCTTTATATTAATTCTCCTGGAGGTAGTATTACTGCTGGTATGGCAATATATGATACTATGAATTTTATTAAAAGTGATGTATCAACAATTTGTGTTGGTATGGCTGCTTCAATGGCGGCTTTCTTATTGACAACAGGGCATCCTGGAAAAAGATGTATTCTTCCGAATGCTGAAGTTATGATTCATCAACCTTTAGGTGGTGTTCAAGGGCAAGCGACTGAAATTAAAATAGCCGCTGAAAGAATATTAAAGCTTAAGAAAAAACTTAATAATATTTTAGCGGATACCACCGGCAAGGATATAGAAATAATTAATAATGACACTGAAAGAGATTATTTTATGGATAGTGATGAAGCCTTAGAATATGGTATTGTTGATAAAATATTAAAATAAAAGAATTGCATTTATTTGCAATCCTTTTTATTATTCTGATTTAGTATTTCCAGTTTTTGTATATCCTTCTAGTGATGATTCTGTAGACCATTTTGTTTCTTTATTTTTTCCAACATATCTATAGTATGTTATTGTTTCATAATCACCACTTGGTTTGTTAGTTGTTATTTCATTTGAAGCGAATTTTATATCTAATTTAATTGGTAAATAATAAATATTTGTATTTAATTTACTATCTTTATATGATGAAACGCCAGTTGTATTATTTACCACTATGGTTATATCTACATAATATGAGCCTTTTCTATAATATGGTGCTAATTTATATGTAAAGTTTGACTCTCCTAAAGAATATTTTGAAATGTTATTGTTATTATCATTTTTTCTTTTAACTAATGATACATTATTAGCAGTGGTATATTTACTTTCATCTGCTGCGGTATAGTATTTTGAATCTTCTATTGTTGTAAAATAGTATTTATTATTTGGTACTTTATCTAATTTAACTGTATAATTAATTGTTTTACCTATTTCACTTTCTTTAACATATCCTAATGTATAATATGTATCTTTAGCTATTCCATAATATTCATATTTATTTTCTATATTATTTCCTGTAACATTTCCTCTTGCCCAGCTTGAATATGTAGTTGTTTCTTTTACATATTCATAATATGTAGTTTTTGCCTTATTATCAGAAGTGGCTTTTGATTCATTTACTTTAGTATCGGATTGTGAATTAGTATTATCATTATTTTTATTGCTATTTGTATCTTTGCTACTATTATTGGAAGTATTTTGATTACAATTCTTACAATCTTTTAGAGAAAAGTCTCTTGTAATTGTATCTTTTTCTTTACCACACTTTAGTGTTGTTTCTAATTTATACTTGTCTTTTTGTCTTGTTATTTTTGAATAACTATTTTTGGTATCGCAAGTACTAGAACCATCCTTATTTATTGATAATATTAGATTTTTATCTATCATCTCTTGTAATGTTATTTTTTTACTTTGTCCTTTACTTAGTGGTAAATCTTCTCCTTTGAAGTATTCTACCGCTACAGACTCCATACTATTAATATTATTTTTAAATGTATCAGATAATTTATTTCTACCAATTATTTTTACTACTAACCATACGATGATTAAGGCGAATATAAATATGATTACTATTTTAATAAATAGGCCTAACCAATTTATTCTATTTTCATCTTCCATAATAAACCTCCCTATTGGTTATATGCTATCAATAAATATTATAGTGCATATGATTATTAATAGTACTATGATTATTATGCTTTTTATTAAATCATTTATATTATTAATTAAATCTACTATATCTTTATTTTTGTGCATATATACCTTCCAAAATTGCCCTTATTATAGCATACTAACTATTTGTTGTCAATAATTAAATATGCTATTGTGCAACCATTATTGAGGTTTAATGTATGGTATTCTGATACATATTTATTTTGTGATAAAACTTCGTGTACTGCCTGTCTTACTAGGCCTGTACCTATACCATGTATTATTATTATTTTATCTTTTTTTAAAATTATATTATCACTTATAAAATCATTGGTAGCTACTTTGGCTGATGCTGTATCGTAGCCATGTAAATCTATAGTTGGTAGTCTGTTTATAAATATATCTTCCATAGTTAAACTCCTTCTATAAAATATTATAGCAGATATTATTTATAAATAAAAGAAGATTAGCCATTGTATGGTAATCTTATTGTTACTTTTGTTCCTTTATTTTTTTCCGATGTATATATTAATTCTCCATTATGAGCTTTTATTATTTCGTTTGATAGTGCTACTCCTAAACCACTACCGGTTGGTTTTGTTGTATAAAACATTTCTGTTACTTTTTCTAGTTCTTCTTTGGTCATTCCTATACCATTATCTTCCACTATTATATCTAAATGTTTTTTATATATATTAGAGGACAATTCTATTCTTCCTTTATCTTCAATTGATTCTAAACTGTTTTTTAATAAATTTATTATTACTTGTTTTAATCTTTCATAGTCTCCCTGAAAATATATTTCTTCTCCCTCTCTATCATTATATATAAGATTTGTATTTTTAGATTTTATTATTATTTTAAAACAATCATATATATCTTCTAATAGAAGGTTTAATTCTATTTGTTCTTTTACTACTTTAATTTTGTTGAAATCCATGAAGTCGGACATTATATTTAAGCTTCTGTTTATTTCTTGTTTCATAATAGATATATATTTATTACTTTTTTCTTTATTATCTAGATTTATCATATCTAAATATCCTTTACAAACCGCTAATGGATTTTTTATTTCGTGAGTTAATTTGAACAAACCATCTTTAACCATTTTATCTTTTTCTAAAAGTTTTACTGTCTTGTTTAATGACTCTACTTTTTGAGTAACTCTAAATATATAAACTATGGCAAATGTTACAAAGTAATATACGAATACTAATATCATTAATTCAATAAAATCGTTTATTGTTATGTTTGTTGTTCTAAAAAAATATTCAAATGATAGAAAGAAACCTTGAATTACCGCTATAGACAGTATAAAACCATTGACACTGAGATTCTTTTTTCTGGCACATAAATATAGAATCAGGTAAGATATATACTTTATTATAATTATTATCATTAATGAATTAAACATATAATAGCAATATATTATATTTGCTAAAGATAACATAATTGCTAATATTGGTTTCTTTTGCATATAGGCTATAACTATTGGTATATTGCAGAATAAAAGTACTTTTGTGTTTGGCTCTAAGGAGCCAAATCTTATACATAAATAAAGTGATGTTATTAATGTTATTGTCATTAAATTACTATTATTTTTCTTACTTGTATTATCATTATATATTACTAAGACTAAGTATACTAAAAGTGGAAAAACCACTAATATTATATTTAAAATTATATTTTCTACTATTGTTATACTCATTTTTTCACCTTCAACAATATTATATATTTTTATTTTGTCAAATTTTGTCGAATGGTGTCGAAAAAAAGAACTTTTTGTAAGTTCTTCTGTTTTATTTCAAATCATCGATATATTTTTTTAATTTTTTAGCATTATTACCTAGAATTATTTTTAATTGATCATCTATTTCTACTACACCTTTGGCACCTAACTTGATAATTCCTTCTTTATTAGCTTTAGATATATCTTTTAGAGTCACTTTAAATCTAGACATTTCTACTTCTGTATCAAGGATATTATCTTTTCCTCCTAATAATTCTACTAATTTGTTTAATTCTAATTTTACATCCTTTTTATTCATTTTTACTATTGCAAAAGCGATTATTAATAATATAGCTAATATAATTATATATTGATATGTTTCCATTCCCATTGTTTCCACCTCTTATACATTATACTACATTTTTTTTGTTATAACAAGATATTATTTTTTGTTACTCTGTTGCTAACATTTTTAATTATATAATATTTTTGTTTAATAATGGTATAATATGTAATTTTAATTTTTGCTTGGTGTTATACTCATATCGTGAGGTAGAAATGAAGGGTAAAACATTAAAATGGTGTATGAATTCTGTTAAGAGTAAATATCCGGAATATAATCAAGATAAGTTAGATGAGATTGAATATGGTCTTGAAGCTATTTATCTTACTTTTACTAAGTTGATTGTTATATTTAGTATAGCATATATTCTAGGAGTGCTGAAAGAGTTGATTATACTATTATTCTTCTATAACTTACTTAGAACAACAGCGTTTGGAATGCATGCTAAAAAAAGTTGGCACTGCTATTTAATATCTATCTCAGTATTTATAGGTGGAGCACTTTTATGTAAATATGTTGATATTAATATATATATTAAGATTGTGCTTTCTTTGATAGCTTTTGTTTGTATGATATTATATGCTCCGGCTGATACTTATAAAAGACCACTTATTAATGCTAAAAAAAGAAAAATTTATAAGATTTTCTCAATCATTATTAGTTTTATATATGTAATCATTATATTTACATTTGAAGATAAAATTATCAGTGATTACTTGTTTATGGGGCTTTTGGCTGCTACTATGATGATTCATCCTTTTACATATAGGGTGTTTCAATTGCCATATGATAATTATAAGACATATGATGTTTCTAATTATTAATTTATATGGCTAATAAAATAAAAAGGAGGTAAAGAAATGTTCGCATCATTATTATCTTGGCTTGGTTCGCTTTCGGCTGCTACAGGTACTAAAGCTTGTACTGTTTTGTTTATAGACGAGCCTAAAATGCCAAAAAGTTTACTAGAAAAATAAGAAATTTAAAAAATTAAAATCAAATCTAAAACAAAAATATTATAATTATATGTTGAATAAAAAAGTCGGTTTCATAAGATGAACCGATTTTTAATTTTTATTTATGGTTAATTCTTGTATATATAAGTTTTTATCAATTTTTGTCTTAGCAATAAATCTATTATTATTACGAATAATACTACTAACTAAAAGAAGTCCGTGACCATGATTTTTTCCTTTAGTTGTATATCTTTCTTTTCCAATTTTATTTAAATCAACATCATTTGAAAAGGTATTTGTTATAATTATTTTTATATTTTCTTTTATTAAATATATTTCTATACCAAGCTTTTTATCTTCTGATTTTTCACTTGCATCAATAGCATTATCTAAGTATACACCTATTAATCTAGCCAAATCTTTATATGTTTTTGTATCTAAGTCTTTAAGAAAAGAATTTTCTATTTTTTTAGAAACATTTGCTGATACTTTTATTCCTCTTCTTTCAGCTTCCATAGACTTGTAATAAAAGAAACCTTTTAATCCATTTGAGGGTAGATGAGTAAATTTAGAATATTTGCTTATGCTAGTACTTACTTTATCACCAATTACACTATCCATATATTCTATAAATTCTTTAGAAGCATTTTTATCTATTGCTTTACTTCTTATGGTCATTAATTCATTTCTATTTTCATGAATTAATGTTCTTTGATTTTCTATATCAATCTCATATGTTTTCATAACATCTAGTAGTTCATCATATTTTTTAATAATACTCTCATTTTCTATTTTTTCTCTATACAGCGTTAATAATATGGTTATAAAAGCTATCATACACATCAAATATGTTATCACACTATTATTAACTTTATAACCAGCAATTATTTTAAAGAAAAAATAAACGGTAATAATAATAGTTATGATAGATACAATTATAATTTTTTTATTTGTAGAGAAACTATAGCCTAACATCTTCTTTAATGGTTTCCTTAGTAAATATATTATTAATAACATTATAATATTAGTACAAATATTTCCTAAAATGCTTCCAGCAAAACTTGTGTAGATTGTTTCTTTAGGTATATTTAATAGTTTTGTTGTAAAAAACAAGGTTACTAGGTCTGGTATTAGTAATAGTATTATATATATAACAGAAAATAGTGTTGCCTTTGAAAATTTAATATTAAATATATATTTGAAAGTCAATATAAATAAAATATATATTGCTATTGTTTTTACCATTCCACTTAAATATAAAAACATAATAGTATGTATAGTTGCGCTTATTATTAGTATTATTATATTTTTTAAAGTAGTATTTTTAGACTTGCCGAATATTATTGTGCCTGCTATATATAGAGTAATGGTAGTGATTAGACATGCTATTAATGCATTAAATATTTCTAGCATGTTCTCTCAACTCCTTTTTTGTGGCAACTGCAAATAGAGTTGTTTTATCACCATTTTGAAATGTTATTATGCAATTACTATAATCTATGTTTTTGATATTTTTTAAATTTACAAGGCATGATTTATGTGTTTGAAAAAATGTATTTCCTAATTGCTCTTTCATTTTGGCGATTGATGTTGTTACTTCTTTTGTCTCTCCATTAACTAAATGAATTTTACATTTATTTTGCATTTGGCACTTTTCTATATAATTTATTTCTTTGTACAATATTTTACAATGAGTATGTTTTGATATAATATTTATGGATTTGTTTTTATATTTTTTATCTATTACGTATTCTATTGTATCTTGTAATCTTTCACAATACATTTTTTGTTTTGGAATGTAATCTATTGCACTTAATCTTGAGTAGAATATATCATCTTGATAGTTTGGATGGGCTGTTGCAAATATTATTATACTTTCATCATCATCCTCACGAATTTCTGAGGCAATTTCTAAACCACTAATACCTGGTAATTCTACATCTAGTATATAGATTTTTATATCTCCATTTTCATTTATTAATTTCTTTAATTCATTAGTATATTTTGGAAATTTGTATACTTTATATTCCATATCATATTTCATCATTGATTTTGTTACTGTTTGACTTGTTCTTTCTAATGTGTCTAAATTGTCTTCACATATTATAAATTTTATCATTTTTACCTCCAATTAATTTATTTTAAGGTACTGCTTCAAACTACTTTTCTTCTTTTTGATTTTTGATTTCTTTGATAAAATCATACGTTATTATATCATTTGATACTTCTATTAAATCTGATGATTTTTTTGCTCTTTCTTTTATATATTCTTCTGTTATTGGTTCATTATTTATGGAATATATTTCGCCTTTTGGTGAATTATAATATACTTTTGATGTTAGAAATGAGCCATCGATAAATGTTACTGTGTTATCATCTCCTTTTAAATTCATTATATCTTTTCCTAATTGATAATCACTGTGAATACCTATCATATTACCAAGAGTTGGTAATACATCTATCATCCCCATTGGTGTATTTACATTCAAATTATAATTTTGATCTTTTGTCCATATTATAAATGGTACTTTTCGATCTAGTTCATAGTTATACTTTGTATATGGTATATAGCCTTCATCATTTTCTGTTTTTATTGTATCTGTTGTTGGATCGTAATTATATAGTAAATTAAAATCTTCAAAATCTAGTCTGGCATCATGATCACCATATATTACTAATACTGTATTTTCTAATAATCCTTCTTTATCTAAATTATCTATAAATTCTCCAATAGCTGAATCTGCATAGTGTACTGATCTTAAATAGTTACCCATTGTTGTGTTGTTTAGATAATCTCTAGTTACTGTTTGGTTGTCTATTGTTACATCTATTGTAGTTTTATAATCTTCCATTAGGGCTAAGTCACTAAATGGTGTATGATTACTTAGCATTATTAGAAGGCTATAAAATGGTTTGTTTTCTTCCTCTTTTACTTGTTTCATTATGTCTACTGATTGTCTGAAGAATGATTTATCTGATAGACCTAAGCCTATTGTTTCATCTATTATATATGAGTCTTTACTATAGAATTTATCGTAACCTAGACTTTTGTGCATGGTATTACGATTCCAAAAGTCTCCTGTATTGGCATGCATACTATATGTATAGTAGCCTTGTTCTTTTAATAGTTTTGGAATTGATATGTAGTCTCTATCAAAATAGTTTACAAATACTGTTCCTTTAGTAGATGGCATTAGTGATGTATTGAAAGTAAATTCTGCATCGCTTGATGTTCCTACGCCAACTTGAGAATAAAAATTGCTGAAAAATATTCCTTCATTAGCTAGCTTATTTAAATTTGGTGTTACTTCTTTGTTATTAAAGGTTAAATCCATAGCAAATTTTTGCATACTTTCTGCATGAATTACTATAATGTTTTTTCCTTTAAATATATTTGTGTATTCGTTATTACTAGGTGTATATTTATTTTCTTTATAATAGTCTGTTACTTTTTTTAATGCTTTATCATGTCCTAAAACACTTGTTATTTTTGGAGTTAGACTTTGAATAAAATCATCTAACTGATATACATATATTCCATGATTCATTACTACTGATTCTCTATTCCATAAATTATATAATCTACTCCAAGCATTTAATGGCATAAATAATGCTGCTACTGCAAATAAAGATAATGACGTTATTAAACCTGTTTTAACTAATTTCTTTTTATTTTCTTTGTGCTTTATGTATTCTTTTTTGTTTGTTTTTTTATAAATAATAACTAAGGTTATTGTTTGCCATATGTATATTAAGTCAACTGCTTTTAATACGTTTTCGACTATTGCATCGCTTACATCTGAAGCAAAAGTTATGTTAGCAATTAATGATATTGATGCAAAAGAACTATAGTAATGATAATAGATGCTATTGACTATGCATACTATATTAAATATTATTGATAGTGTAATAAAATATCTTATACGTTTTTCTTTTTTTATTGTTAATGAGATTAATGTAACTAATATTAGAAAGCCTAAATCTACTAATAAAGGAGATATAAATAGGCCATTTTTTACAGTCACTATTCTTATTATTAACCCGTTAATTAAATTAGATATAATAAAGAATATTTCTACTGGATAGTCTTTCTTTATTATCTTTAATAGTTTTTTTATTTTTTCTTTACCGTTCTTCATTTTTATCACTCGAGATAATTATAACATAAAAAAGAAAAAATGTGAATTAATCACATTATTTTTCAGTAGTAAAACCAAATTTTTTGTTGAACTTTTCAACTTGTCCTTTTTTAGATCCTAAATTTTGCTTTCCAGTATAAAATGGATGACATTCTGAACATACTTCTATAGGAAATGTATCTTCTTCTCTTGTTGAAACTGCTTCTATTACATTTCCACAAGCACATACAAATTTAGTCATTTTTTGTTTTGGATGTATATCTTTTTTCATATTTTTCTCTCCTTCCGCCATGACAAAAAGTCATAGTAATAAAATTACATGGTATATTATATCAGTTATTTTTTATTTTTTCAACTATTATTTGTGAAATTTTTTCATATCCTTTGATATTTGGGGTAAAATTGTTGCTTTTAGAGAAATATTTTGGATTATTATTGAAAATATCTGATAAATTTATATAAGTGAATTTATATTTATCGCATGTTTTTTTTAGATTGTAATTGGCATATTCAAAAATATCGTTATCTTGACCTGATGTATTATAATAGCCTAGTATGAATACTTCATTATGATGGAATTTATTTATGTAATTTAATATCTTATCATAATCTAATAACATGTTGTCTATGTATGTGTATATTTTTTGATTGTTGTCTAATTTGTAATATAAATCGTTCATACCTAGTGATATGGTTATTATGTCTGCTTTTTTTATTAATCTATTTAGTGTTTCATTATTTTTTGACTCGTTATATTCTAATATTCTTACGATATCTGAAATACGATAATCATTATCAGTAAATGTTTTGTTATATTCTTTTAGTTTCTTTGTTTTATATAAATAATCTTTGATGAAGTCGCTGTATCCATATGATGATATACCATATTCGTTTGTTCCTTTTGAAAGAAAGTCTCCTATTGTTAAATAATACATTTTATTATCCACTGTATTGTTATATATTATGTAGCATGATAAAAAAAGAATTAATATTAAAAATACTTTTTTCATAATCCTCCTAATTAAGTATATTTATATTAATTCTATTTTAGCACCTACTTTAGTTAGCTTACCACAAATATCGTCATAGCCCCTTAGTATATATTTTACATTATCTATTGTGGTAGTACCATTGGCTATAAGACCACATATTAGCATAGAAGCTCCACCTCTTAGATCTGTTGCTGTTACATTTTTTCCTTGAAGTGGTGTTATTCCTTTTACTTTGGCTATTTTATTATTTTTTACAATTATACTAGCTCCCATTCTGTTAGTATCATAAATGTTTTGAAATCTATTTTCATATATTGTTTCTTCAACAGTACTTGTACCGTGACATTGAGTTAAAAATGGTATTATTGGTTGTTGTAAATCTGTTGGGAAGCCTGGATATGGTAATGTTTTGATATTTATTGCTTTATATTTATTGCTACTGTTTACATATATATAATCTTCTCCTATTTTTAGATTTACTCCTGCTTCTATTAATTTAGAAGTTAATGATTCTATATGAGAAGGTATGATATTTTTAATTCTTAAATTTTCTCCTAAAAGTGAGCCTATTATGACAAAGGTTCCGGCTTCTATTCTGTCAGGAATTACTTCATGATATGACTTATGTAAATATTCTACTCCTGTTATTTTTATTTTGTTGGTACCAGCTCCAATTATTTTTGCTCCCATATTGTTTAAAAATGTTGCTACATTAACTATTTCTGGTTCTTTGGCTACATTTTCTATGATTGTTGTTCCTTTTGCTTTTACAGCCACTAGCATTATATTTATGGTTGCTCCTACACTTGGCATATCTAGATATATATTGGCGGCTTTTAATTCCTTGGCGTCAATAACATATCTATTACCTTCTTCTACTACGGTTGCTCCTAGAGCACGATAGCCTTTTAGTGTTTGATCTATTGGTCTTTCACCAATGGAGCAGCCGCCTGGAAAATACATTTCTACATGTTTATATTTTCCTAATAGTGAGGACATAAAATAATATGAGGCTCTTAGTTTTTGCGACATTTCTTCTGGTATTTCTTTATTTATTATATGAGAAGAATCGATTGTAACTTCATTTTCTTCTCTTATTATTTTGGCATTTAAATAGTTTAATATTTCTTCTAATGAATTTACATCAGATATATTTGGAACATTGGTTATTTTTACTTCTTCATCACATAAGATAGCTGCAGGTATTAGGGCTACGGCACTATTTTTAGCTCCACTTACTTGTATTTCGCCTGTTAGTTTGTGACCACCCTCTATTTTTATTTTGGTCATAGTTACTCCTTCCTTAATAAAAGATATACTAGATAATCTATTTATATTTGTTTTGTTTCTCTTAAATTAATTTTAATATTTCTATAGTATTTAGTCAATTCTTTATATTTTTTTTGACAGTTTTTTTACAATATTATTTAAGCATATATGTTATTCCTATTGTTAATAATATTAAGCCTCCTATTAATGTTGATACTTTACCATATTTTTTGTTTAAAATATTTCCTAGATTTAAACCTAAGTATGTAAATATAAAACTTATTATAGAAAATATTGAAGCTGCTAATAGGGATTTATTTGTAATAGCAGGTAATCCTATACCTGTAGTCAAACTATCTATGCTTACTGATAATCCAAATATTAAGTACCCTGGTATACTTATTAGAAATTTTTCTTCTTTTTCTTTAAAACTTGATATTATCATTTCAATGGCTATAAGTGATAGTATAATACCAACAACTATTGTTGAATTAAATATTATTCTATTTTCTATATATTTTCCTATTGTTAGTCCAATTAATGGCATTATTAAATGATATAAACCGACAATCGTGGCTAGTAATAATTTATGTTTTTTTTGTATTCCTTGAGTACCATAGATTAAAGCTAATGAAAAAGCATCCATTGATAGGCTTATGGCTATTAAAATAATTGTTATTATTTTCAATGTTATCACCTATTTAAATGTATGCTTTTTTTAATCAAATATTTTTTTTACTTTTTCTGCTACCCATAATTTATATTCATTTTCGTCATTACTTTCGTAATCTGCTAAACACAAATTAGGAAACAAGACACACCACCAATTGTCTCCTTCAGCATTTCCAATGCTTATTACAATTGATTCATAATATCCTTCGTTGTATTTTATACCTCGATATTGTTTCTCCGGAAAATAGTTATAACCATAATTTATATCATAAGGCATGGTATAATTATTTTCCTTAAATATTTTATTAACATTTTCTTTTATTGTTGGTATATTGTTTTTTATTTTACTTCTAGCTACATCTATGTTATCTTCATCTTTTATTAATTTATAAGTATTATCTTCTAAATACTCTTTTACTTTTCCTTTTATATATTGGTCTTGTGATGAATTGCTATTTGGAATTACTCTTAATCTGATAGCAGTAGATGGTATGACAATAGTATCTTCTTTTATATTATTATACATTAAAAATGCTACTATTAATGTTAAAATTATTATTATCTTTTTCATAAAAAATATCACTCTTTCTATTTAATTATGAGTGATATTTATTTTATTTATACATTATTTTTCTACTTTTATTATTATTTCGTAGTTATCATCTAAATCTTTTTCTTCCATTGTTACTTTGTAACCTGCTGTTTTTATATCTTCTACAGTGTCTTTTGCTAGTCTAATAGCGGTAGCTAATTTTACTTTAGACATGTTGTCTATTTGTTTTTCTTGTTTAGGAATGTTAATTTTTGGTGTTTCCTCTATACTTGAAGTGCTATCATTAAAAATAGTAGAAGTTTTATCTGTTACGTTTAAATCATTTAAGGCATTCTTTACACTATTATCTTCATTTAAACTGCCTATGTTAACAAAATCTTTATTGTCTGTTTGGGTATATACATTAGGATTCTCGATAGTATTATTTTTTGTAACTTCTGGTTCTATATTGATATTACTAACCTCTGGTGTTGGAGCTGGTTGTATTGGTTCTGCTACTGGTGTTACAAGTTCTTTAGGTAGCTCTACTTCATGAGTTTCTAGAGCGGGAGCCTGTGTATTATTTGGTATTCCTAACATGTTTTTTATATAGTTATCAGTATCTCTTACATTCATTCTTTCAGATATTATTTTATTTAATACTTCTTTTTGTTTATCTTCATCTTTTATTTGAAGTAAACATCTAGCATGTCTTTCAGATATTAAATTATTCATTAGCGCCACTTGAACTTCATTTGTTAGAGATAATAGTCTCATTTTATTAGCTATTGTTGATTGTGCTTTACCCATTCTTTTAGCTAATTCTTCTTGAGTAAAGTTACCCATATCTAATATTTTTTTGTATGACTTTGCTTCTTCAATAGCAGATAAGTCTTTTCTTTGAATATTTTCTATTAAAGCTAATTCAGCACTAGTTTGATCATCCATTGCTCCTACTATAGCGGGAACTTCTGTTAAGCCAGCTAATGTGGCAGCTTTATATCTTCTTTCTCCTGCTATTATTTCATATTTACTTCCTAAATCTCTCAATATTAGGGGTTGTATTATTCCATGTTCCCTAATTGAGTTTGCTAGTTCGTTTAAGGCTTCTTCATCAAATGTTAATCTAGGCTGAAATCTATTAGGAATTATATCTGTTAATCTAACCATTACGACTTCTTTATTCATCTTCATACTTATACCCTCTTTTCGTATTCTTTCCTACACTAATATAATAATACTATAATTTTTGTCTTTTTTCAAGATGTTTTAATTAATTTAATAAACAGAAAGAAATATAATTTTGATTTTTATATTTCTTTTTTTAATATTTCGTTATATTTTCTTGGATATTTTAAGTCTGTTTCTTTTTGCTTTTGATATTTTACTAATGTTCTTAAACTGTCTTCAAATGGGAGATTAAATACTATTCTATCTTTTTCTACAATATTTAATTTGGTTAAATAGTTATTTATGTTATATTCTTCTTTTTCGATATTTGATTTCATTGCTATAAAATAGCCATTTACTTTTACTAATGGAATGCCATATTCTAATAAGTGTTTTAATGGAGCCACCGCTCTAGCGGTTACTACACTATATTTTTCTCTGTTTATTTTGGCATATTCTTCTATTCTAGTATTTAAAACAGTAACATTTGATAAATTTAATTTTTCTTTTACTAAATTTAGAAAGTAACATTTTTTTCCATTTGACTCTATCAAAGTTATATTGGTGGATGGAAAGCATATAGCTAGAACTAGTCCTGGGAATCCCGCTCCAGAACCTAAATCACATATACTTTGATCTTTAATATTTATTATTTTTGTTATTGTTAGACTGTCATAGAAGTGTTTTAGATATACTTCTTCTTTAGTTATTATTCTAGTTAGATTATATTTTTTATTTTCTTCATTTAATATATTATAGTATTCATCTAATTTAGCTAGTGTATCGTTATTTAGTTCTATATTTAGTTTTTTTAATTCTTTTATAAATTCTTCTTTATTCATTATATTGTTTCCTTAAATATACTAATAGTATAGATATGTCAGATGGGTTTACACCACTTATTCTTATTGCTTGAGCTATGTTTAGTGGTCTTACTTCTTTTAATTTTTGTCTTGCTTCACTAGCTAGATTTGGAACTTTATCATAATCTATATCTTCAGGTATTTGTTTTTCGCTGTTCTTTAGCATTTTTTCTGCTTCACGTTCTACTTTCTTTATATATCCTTCGTATTTTATTTGTATTTCTACTTCTTCTATAACATCGTCATCGTAATTTAAATCTAGGTTATATGTTTCTATTATTGCTTTTAGATTTGATGTTGGATTTTTTAAGTAATCATATACTGATGTTGTTACTCTTCTTTTTTCGTTGTCTACTTTTATTTTTGTTTCTTTTAGTTTATTTTTTAACTCTTCGATATTATTTTTTTTATTTGTAAATTTATCATACTTTTCACCATTTATTAGTCCTACTTTATGACCATATTCTCTTAATCTTAAATCACTATTATCATGTCTTAGTAGTAATCTATATTCTGCTCGTGATGTTAACATACGATATGGTTCTTTGGTTCCTTTTGTTACTAAGTCATCAATTAGTACTCCTATATATGCTTCATTTCTTTTTAGAATTAATGGTTCTTTATTTTCTAATTTTAATGAGGCATTTATTCCTGCTATTAAGCCTTGACAAGCTGCTTCTTCGTAACCACTGGTTCCATTTATTTGTCCTGCTGTAAATAAGCCATTTAATACTTTTGTTTCTAGATTTGGTTTTACTTGTGTTGGATAGATGGCATCATATTCTATAGCATAGGCATATCTTAATATTTTAGCGTTTTCTAATCCTGGTAATGAATGAACCATTTTTTCTTGAATTTCTTTTGGCATACTTGTAGAGAAACCTTGAAGATATATATCATCATAGTATAGGCTTTCTGGTTCTAAGAATAATTGGTGTTTATCTTTATCACTGAACCTTACCATTTTATCTTCTATGGATGGACAATATCTAGGCCCAACACCAGTTATATCGTCTAGTCCTCCGTACATGCTTGACTTGTTTAGATTATCATATATGATTTTTTTTGTTTCTTCTGTTGTATATATTAAGTAACATGGTTCTTGTGCATTTATATCATAGACTGGTTTATTAGTATGAGAAAATGTATAGTATTTTTTATCACCATCTTCTCTTTTAGTCTTTGTAAAATCTATGGTACTTCTATCTATTCGTGGTGGAGTTCCTGTTTTTAACCTTAATATTTTAAAGCCATACTTTTTTAAATTATCTGATAAATGCATTGATGGTTTTTCATTGTGTGGACCACTTCTTGTTCTAGTGTTTCCTATTAGAATATCTGATTTTAAATAAGTTCCTGTTGTTAATATAACTGCATTTGATGTTATATTTTCTCCTGTGGCTAATACTACTCCATATACGGTATTATCTTTTACTATTAAATCTTCAACCATGGCTTCTTTAATAGTTAAATTTTTTTCTTGTCTTAATAGTTTTAACATTTCTTTTGGATATGTTATTTTGTCTGCTTGAGCACGAAGTGATTTTACTGCTGGGCCCTTGGCATAATTTAACATTTTCATTTGAATTAATGTTTTATCTGCTACTTCACCCATTACTCCACCTAAAGCATCTATTTCTCTAACTATTATTCCTTTAGCGGAACCTCCTATAGATGGATTACATGGCATTGTTGCTATGTTATTTATATTTCCTGTTACTAATAGAGTTTTATGCCCTTTTCTTGCTGCTGCTACGGCTGCTTCACAACCGGCATGGCCTCCCCCTACTACTATTATTTCATAATTCATATACTTTCACCTACTTTCCTAAACAGAAACGACTAAAGAGTTCATCTAGTAACTCATCAGTATATGTTTCTCCTATTATTTCTCCTAAGTTATTCCATGCATCCTTAAGATGAAATTCTACAATATCTATTGGGCTATTATTATTTATTTCACTTATTGCATCATTTATATTATTTAAAGATTTTCCTAGAAGACTGATACTTCTAGCATTTGACATATATGTTAGATCACTTGCTTCTAATTCTCCGAGATTGAATAATCTTTTTATTTCGTCTTTTATTTTTTCTATACCGATATTCTCTTTAGCTGATATTTCTATATAGTTATCTAAAATACTTTTATCTAATTTGTTTTCTAGATCTATTTTATTTATTACTATTATTTTCTTTTTATCTTTTAGTTTTTCTAATAATCCTTTTTCTTCTGCTGTTATTTTTTCATTGTTATTTAAAATAAATATTACTAAGTCCGCTTCATTTATTATTGTTAGACTTTTTTCTATACCTATTTTCTCTACGATGTCATCAGACTCTCTAATACCAGCGGTATCTATAATATTTAAGATTACATTATCTAATATTATAGTTCCTTCTACTATGTCTCTTGTAGTGCCAGGAACGTTTGTAACTATTGCTTTTTCTTCTTCTAATAGTGAATTTAGGAGACTACTTTTTCCGACGTTTGGTTTACCTATGATACCTACTTTTATACCTTCTTTGATTACTTTACTGTCTTGGGATTTTTTTATTATTTTTTCTAATTTTTCTTTGAATTTTTGTATTTCTGGTAATATTTTTTCATTGGTAAGAACTTCGATATCTTCATACTCGGGATAATCTATATTTACTTCAATATTACTTATGATACCTACTATATCACTACGAAGATCTTTTATCAAGTTAGAAGTTTCTCCTGTTAAAGTATTTAATGACATTTTTCTTGCTTTATCTGATTTTGATGATATTAAATCCATAGTAGCTTCTGCTTCTAATAGGTCTATTCTACCATTTAGGAATGCCCTTTTAGTGAATTCTCCGGGTTCTGCTAATCTTGCTCCGTTATTTAAAAGTATTTCTAATACTTTATTAGTTGTAGCTATTCCTCCGTGACAATTTATTTCTACAATATCTTCTTTAGTAAATGTTTTTGGGGCTTTCATTACACTTACTAATACTTCATCTATTTTTTCATTGTTATTTTTTATATATCCATAATGAATGGTATGTGTTTCTACTTTGGTTAAATCTTTAGTAAATACTTTGCTAGCTATTTCTAAAGATTCTGGACCACTTAATCTTATTATTGATATGGCTCCTATACCAGTAGTAGTTGATATGGCTGCTATGGTATCATTCATAATATATTCCTTCTTTCCTCCTTAGTATTTTAGCACAATTATAGAAAAAAGAAAAGAATTATTATTTATATAATTCTATTTCATTATTTTTATATGCTGTTAATATATTGTTCCATATAGTTGATTCAACAAATCTGGCTTTTTTTGGATGAACCAAATATCTTAATTGCAATGATATATGGTCATCTTCTACTTTGGTATATATTATTGGCTCATAATGGTTATAATATATACGATAATTATTGGTTACATTATTAATTTGTTTTTTTAACTTGGCTGGTACCTTTTTTAATATCTCGTTGGAATTAACTATTTTATAGATGGTGCTTTTTGCTTTTACTAGATCACAATCTAGTGGAACATTGATGGTTATTTCATCCCAAATATATTTAAAGGCTTTATTATAGTTTCTTAATGGATAATGAAATATTATTGAATTTGGTAAGTGGATAATTATACCTGTACTTTGGCCTGATAAGGCATTATTATCTACTTCTAATATTTCAAAATTCATGGCTTTTATATTTACTACATCACCTTTATATTCATCTATTTCAATACGATCTTCAACTTCAAATGGTTTATTTATTTTAATATATATACCACAGAAGAAATTAAATATTAAATCTCTTAGAGCTATTGTAAAAGCCGCTGATATGACACTTATAAATGTTAATGCATCTTTAATAAATCTACTCCAAATGATGATTATTATACTATACATTATTATTTTGATTATTAATTTGAATTTTTGAGTATAATTATATTCTTTTTTATCATCCTTGGTTTTCTTTAATAACTTTATGCCTATTTTTTCAATAATATATATTATTAGTATACATAAAATTGTTTTAAGCGTTAATTGGACATAAATATTATTTAACTTTAAAATTTCTTTTAGTTCATTTATATAATTCATTTATCCATCTCCTTTCGTTTATGGAAGAACAATTATAACATATACCTTTATTATATGCAAGTAGTAAGAAAAATAAAAAGAAGATTACTCTTCCTTTAATTTTATTACTACTTTTCTATTTGGTTCTTCACCAATTGATTCTGTATATACATATTTATCATCCGCTAAAACTGAATGAACAATTCTTCTTTCATAAGAATTCATACTATCCATAGTTACTTCTGTTTTAGTTTTATGAGCTTCTCTAGCTAATCTTTTAGCTAATATTTCAATACTTTTAACTCTTTTCTCTTTATAGTTTCCAACATCTATAATTATTGATAAATGTTCTTTTAATTTTGAATTTACCATTTGTCTTATTATTAATTGTAGAGCTGCTACATTTTTTCCATTTTTTCCAATTAGAATTGAATTATTATCTGAGAAAATTGTTACTGAAATACTATTGTCTCTTCTTCTTACTTCAAGATTTGATTCAGTTCCCATTAATTTTGTTATTTTACTTATTGTTTCTTTGATAAATGTTATTATTTCATTTATATTTAATACTTCTATTTCAACTGATTTTTTTAATAATCCTGATTTTTCTGTAATATTATTTATTATTAGGTCTTCTTCACTTATTTTTAATTCTTCTAATGCTAACTCTACAGCAGCTTCTTTTGTTTTTCCTTCAAACGTATATGTCTTCATTACTTCTTAGCCTTCTTTCCTTCAACTAGTTTATTTTGAACTACAGTAAACATTGATGAAGTTATCCAATATAATCCTAATGCTACTGGTAAACTGAATGCTGCTATGGCTATCATAGCTAACATAAAGTAAATGGTACCTTTCATTTGTCCTTGCATAGCTGTTTGATCTTTTAATGTTTTTCTAAATGATAGATATGATGTTCCTAGTATTAGTAGTAAGAATATTAAATATGCATACCAATTGCTAGAAAATAATCCATGTGACATAGTAGTTCCCATGTCTAAACTTAGAAATTTATTTTCAAATATTACTGGAGTTCTATTTATGGCTTCTAAGTATGCAAATAATAGTGGTATTTGAATAAATGATAGTAAGCAACTTGAAAATGGATTTATTTTATTTTTTTGATAAATCATCATCATTTCTTCTGCTTTTCTTTTTTGATCTTCTTCACTTGTTCTATTTTTATACTTAGCTTCTAATTTTGTTAATTGTGGTTGAATTTCTTTTAATTTTTCTGATTGCATAGCAGTTTTTTTAGTAAATGGTGCTAATATAAGTCTTATAGCTAAACCTGATAATATTATAGCTAATCCATTTGCTAATCCTTTACTTAGATTTATACTAGTTAACAATGCGCCAACCTTTATTAATAACCAAGCAAGTGGTTTTACAAATATGGTTGTCCATAGGCCTTCATAATTGTCAAATGGTTTGAAGTTTTCGCAAACTGGTAGTTTGTCTGTATCTACTCCATTTTCCTTATATAGTTCTATTACTTTTTCTTCGGTTGGTCTACATAAAACATTTTCTGTTAAAGTTTTTCCAGTATCCTCAAATTTTACTGCTTTTTTATTTTCGTCTGTTAATGTTTTAGTACATCCAGTAAGCATTATTAAACTTATTATTAATAGTAGTACTTTTGCATTTTTCTTTTTCAAATTAATCACCTATACTTTTTATTAGTTTTAACAATTCTTTTTCCATATCTTTATACGTTAATTCTAATATGCCTTTCCTAACAATTATAACATAGTCATAACCGTTTTGTATAGTGTTTTTATTGTTATCGATAATGTTTTTTGCCCTTCTTTTTATTTTATTTCTTCCAACAGCAGTATCTGTTTTCTTTGGTACTGTGATACCATATCTATTATCTTTGTTATTCTTTCGATAATAGATGCTGAAGTATTTACTTTTTTTAGCATTACCTAAATTTATTATCTCTGTGTATTCACGAGATGATTTTATTATATCTATTTTTTTCATATTAGATAAAAAGAAAAAAAGAAAACAAAATTATGCACATAATTTTTTTCTTTTTTTAGCTCTTCTTTTCTTTAAAACATTACCTTTAACTCTAGCAAAGAAACCATGTTTTTTTGCTTTTTTTCTATTATTTGGTTGATAAGTTCTTTTCATTATATAATACACCTCCAAGTCAAATGCTACTTTATTATATATTTTAATTTTAATTATGTCAAGTGATTTTTAGAACTTTTATATATAGACTTTGATTATGTTTTTAATGATATTATAAAATATTTAAAAACTACTTTCTTTTTTTGACTTTTTTTGATACAATTGTAATTGAGGAAAATAAGGTGACATTATGGGAAAAATTATTGCAATTGTAAACCAAAAGGGTGGTGTTGGTAAAACCACTACTAGTATAAATTTATCTGCCTCTTTAGGAGTTTTAAATAAAAAAGTTTTACTTGTGGATTTGGATCCGCAGGGAAATGCTACTACAGGAGTTGGAGTTGATAAAGGAGATATCTCTAGTAGTATTTATGAAGTTCTTACTATGAAGAGTGATATTAATGGCTCAATTATTAAAACTAAAAGTAAGAATTTATATTTATTGCCTGCTTATCTAAATCTAGCAGGTGTAGATATGGAACTTATCGAACTTGAGAGAAAAGCGAAAGAAACAGGAGTAAAATTTAATAGGGTAACTAGACTTAAGGATGAACTTGGTAAAGTTAAAGATGAATATGATTTTATTTTAATTGATTGTCCTCCTAGTCTTGGTATTCTTACTACTAATGCTTTGGCTGCTGCTGATTCAGTACTTATTCCGGTACAATGTGAATATTTTGCTTTAGAGGGCATTATGCAACTTATTAATACTATTATGTTGGCACAAAGGAAAGTTAATCCGAACTTAGATATTGAAGGGGTACTTCTTACTATGTTCTCTAATACTAATTTGGGTGTTGAAGTTATTGAAAGTATCAAGGGATTCTTTAAAGAGAGGGTTTATGATACTATTATTCCTAGATTAGTAAGGCTAGCTGAAGCTCCTAGTCATGGTAAACCAATACTTGAATATGAACCTAGAAACAAAGGCACTATTGCTTATTTAAATTTAGCAAAGGAGGTTATTGATAGAAATGGAACAGAAAAAGAAAGCACTAGGTAAGGGGTTAGAAGAATTATTTTCTAGTGAAGTACTTGATTTTGATACTTTTGAAAGTAATATTATGGAAACTGCTGAAGAAAATGATATTAAGGAGATTCCTGTATCAGAAATAAGGCCTAATCCTTATCAACCTAGAAAAACTTTTAATGAGGAAGCTTTGAATGAACTTGCTGAATCTATTAAAAACTATGGCGTTTTTCAACCAATCATTGTAAAGAAGGGCCTTAGAGGATATGATCTTATAGCAGGTGAACGTAGACTTAGAGCTAGTAAAATTGCTGGATTAACAAAAATACCAGCTATAGTAAAAGAGTTTACTGATGATGAGATGCGTGAAATATCTTTACTTGAAAATATTCAAAGAGAAAATCTTACAGCTATTGAACTTGCTTGGGCTTATAAAGGTATTATTGATAATCTTGATATTAGGCAAGAGGACTTAGCACAAAAAATAGGTAAAAGTAGAAGTCATGTCACTAATACTTTAGGGCTTCTTAATTTACCTAAAAGCGTTCAAGAGATGATACTAAATGGTGATATTAGTATGGGACATGCTAGAGTACTTAGTAAAATGGATGATGATGATGAGGTTATAAAACTAGCCGATAGAATTGTTCATGAAAATATTAGTGTTCACGAATTAGAGGATATTAGTAAAAAAGATGATATTAAGAAAAGAATGCCTATAAATAAGAGAATAAATAATAACAACTATAACTATTCTCAAGTTGAGGATGAACTTAAGGATATTCTTGGAACTAATGTTAAAATTAACGATAAAAAAATTAGTATTTATTTTGAAAATGTAAATGATTTGAATAGAATATTGGACATTATGAATATTGATATTAAGTAGAAATTAAATATTTCTACTTTTTTATTACTTTGTAGTTAACTTATTTGGCTTTAAATTTCTTTTTTGTTATTATGACGCGTTAGAACTGATTTTATACGATACCAGTGATAAGATTAGTTTGCACGCGTTAAAGTTAGGCTTTATAATTTTTTATCGATATTTGTCTTACTTAATTAGTTGCATCAATATTCAACAATGAATTATAATATTCTTGAAGTAGAAATAGAAAAGTGAGGTGGCAAGAGTGCAAGGAAGAGTTAAATGGTTCAATAATGAAAAAGGTTATGGATTTATCGACTATCCAGGTGGAGAAGATATTTTTGTTCACTATTCTGCTATTAAACAGGATGGCTATAAAACTTTATCTGAAGGTCAAATAGTTGAATTTGATCTTATTGAAACTGCTAAAGGTTTACAGGCTATAAATGTTTTGGCAGAATCTAATGTTAAAGCTTAATATTTAATACATAAGACAGCTAGAAGTTTAAGCTATCTTATTTTTTATTGGAGGATATATGAATAATGTTAGAAATTTTCTCTTATCAATAAGGGAAGTAATTGTCTTACTTATTGTTCAGTATGCAATTTTGATTGGTATTATTTTAGTATTCGGTAAAAATAATGGTATTGTGATAGGGACATTAGCTATTATTTTTATTGAGATTTGTTATATTATATATAAATATAGAAAAGATATTTTTGACATAAACATTGGTAATAATCTTTACTTTCCATATGTACTTCTTGGTACTGGTATAGCAGTTATATACAATATGATTATTTTTAAATTGGGAATTATTAATGATGTTACTAATATTGATATTTTTATTAATATTATTGCCTCTGCAATTATAGGGCCAATATTTGAAGAAATATTGTTTAGATATAGTCTTATTAATAAGTTAGAGATTTATTTTTCTAGGAAATTGTCTATTTGGCTATCTACTATTATATTTGCACTATGTCATACTGGTATATATACAATGATTTTTGCTTTTATTATTGGTATTGTTAATGGTTATTTATATTCTACTAAAAGGGATATTTTGATACCTATATTTGTACATATTTCTGCTAATATGATTGCTACTTTTTTATTTGGTTATAATAGTGTAATATTGATATTAGGCTTCTTACTTATTATAATTAGTTATTTTATTATCAAAGAATAAAGCTTTGATTTTTTTGTTTTATTATACCTTTATATTATGATAAATAAAATAGAAAAATAGTACTTCTTTATTCTTTACTTTTGATATTTTTTATTATACAATATGTGTAAGGAAGTGTTGTTATGGAGAAATATACTTTATTACCCGCTGATACTTATGTTGTTATTAATAAGACTATTCTTCATGACGAGGATAGAAAAATACTTACTGATCTTTATTTGCCTATTATTGGTGCGGATGCTGTTATGCTATATTTTTGTCTTTGGTCATCCCTTGATAATTCTCAAATAGTAAGTAAAGACTTTTCCCATCAAAAATTGGTATCTAGTCTTAGAATGACCATTAATGAAATATATGATAATAGATCTAAGTTAGAGGCAATCGGGCTTATTAAAACATTGGTTAAAGAAGGGGAAGTAAACAATTATATATATGAACTATATTCTCCTGCTAGTGCTACTGAATTTTTATCTCATCCAATACTTAATATTGTATTATATAGTAATATAGGAAAGATTGAATATGATAATTTGGTTAAAGCTTATAAATTACCTAGATTTAATACTAGTAATTATAATGAGATTACTAAAAGCTTTAATGATGTCTTTGAGTCTACTGGTATGACTAGTTATGACTTATCTTTAGATGATATTAGGAAATACAATAAACTTAAACTTAATATTAATAGTAATTTTGATTTTAACTTTCTTATTAATTCTATGCCTAAAAATATAGATGTTAATAGGGTATTTACTAAGGAGATTAAAGAGCTTATTATTAATTTATCTTTTATATATGATATTGATGCTATTCATATGTCAAATATTATTAAGGGCTGTTTAAATGAAAGGGGAACCATTAATAGAGAACTTTTAAGAAAGAGTTCTAGGAATTATTATCAATTTGATAATGGTGGTATTCTTCCTACTATTATTGATAATAGTCAACCTGAATATCTTAGAAAGCCTGTTGGAGATACTTCTAATAGGGCTAAAATGATTTATACTTTTGAAACTATTTCTCCAAGGGAACTACTTATTAAAAAGAATAATGGTAGTGAACCTACAAGAAGAGATTTAAAGCTACTTGAAGATTTGCTTGTTGACTATAAACTTAAACCTGGAGTTGTTAATGTTCTTATAGACTACATTCTTAATGTTAACAACAAAAAATTAACTAGGAATTACGTTGAAACTTTAGCAGGAGAATGGCAACGACTTGGTATTGAAACTGTTGAGGAAGCTATGAGTACCGCTGAAAAAGAACATAAGAAAAGAAATAAAAAAGTTATTAAAAATGAAAATATAAATGTTAAAACACCTGATTGGTTTGATAAAAATATTACTAAGAATTCTATTTCTAGTGATGAAGAAAATCAATTAGAAGAACTTTTAAAGGAGTATAAATAATGAAAGAAGCTACTAATATTATTAAAAAATATAAATTTGATGATTATGAACTTAAAAAGAATTTTGATAAAGCATATGAAGATGATGACTTTAGAAAGATTGTTAATGATATTGATATGCCTAATGAAAAACTTGTTAGTTATACTTCTTTAATTATGGATTCTGCTAAAGAAATTAAAAATTGTAAAAATTGTAAGAATATTTTGGAATGTCGAAATGCTGTTAATGGACATGTTTATTATCCTAGTGTTCTTAATGATGAAATTGTATTTTCTTATATTCCTTGTAAATATAAAAAGAAACTCGATAAGGATACTGAATATCAAAATAATATTATAATGATTGATATGCCACGTGAAATACTTAATGCTTCAATGAAAAATATTTATACGGATGATAAGAATAGAATTGAAGCAATTAAATGGCTTACTACTTTTATCAAAAAGTGTGAAGCTGGTACTAAAACTAAAGGATTATACTTGACAGGTAACTTTGGATGTGGTAAAACTTATTTAGTAGCCGCTAGTATGAATGAACTAGCAAAAAAGGGAAAAAAAGTTGCTATTGTTTATTATCCTGATTTTTTGAGAAAACTAAAAGAAAGTTTTTCTGATGATTTTAAAACAATATTTAATGATGTTAAAAATTCTGAAATACTTCTTTTAGATGATATTGGGGCTGAGACTGTTACTAGTTGGAATAGAGATGAAATTTTAGGAACTATTTTACAATATAGAATGCAAGAAGGTCTTCCTACGCTATTTACTTCTAATCTTACTATTTCTGAATTGGAAGTACACTTAGCTAGTAATGATAGTGAAGGCAGGATTAAGGCTAGAAGAATTATTGAAAGAATTAAATTTTTAACAGATAATATTACAATGATTGCGGAAAATAGAAGAAAGTGAGGAATAAAAATGGAAAATAATTATAAGGAAGGTACTTTTGAAGATAATGGTGGTAAATCTAGAGTTGTTATTGAGAGTGATAATGCTCCTCTTAATATGCCTAGTAATGTTACTTTAGTTAACAGACCTAAAGTTAAGAAAAAGGTAAAGACCAATCCTCTTTTACAGGATATTGGTCCTAAAAGTCAGGGATTTGCTGGTGTAGCTTTACTTGCTGGTCTTATTGCTTTAGCAGGAGTAGCACTTGCTTACTTTAATCTTAGATATTAATTTTAATTTATATTTATTTATATAAAGGAGGGATAGTTATGTTAACATCTTTAGAAGTGAAAACTAGTTATTCTATTTTGGGTAGTTTAAATAAAATAGAAGCACTTGTTAGTAGAGCTAAAGAACTTGGCTATTCCTCTTTAGCTATTACTGATACTAATAATATGTTTGGTTCATATGAGTTTTATTTGACTTGTCTTAAATATAATATTAAACCTATTATTGGTATTGAGATTTTATTTGATGATAAAAGATTTATATTACTTGCTAAGAATAATAATGGTTATAAAAATTTGATTAAATTATCTACTTTAATATCAGAAGATAATATAAATGAAGATGTTTTGAAACTATATAATAAAGATATTATTCTTATTATTCCTTATGAATGTTTTGATAAGAGGATTATTAGTATTTATGATGAATATTTTATTGGATATAGTAGTTTAGATGATATTAATAATATTGATGATAACAAAGTATTTATTAATGATACTTGTTATATTGATAGGAATGACTATAAGTATTTAGATTATTTAATTATGATACGTGAAGATAAGAAGCTAGGGGAGTTTGAACTTGGTACTTATAAGGGAAGGCATCTTCTTACTAAGGAAGAATTTGATATTTTTGTTCCTAATAATATTGTTTCAAATATGAAATATATTGAAGATGTATGTAATGTTTCTTTTGAATATAATAGTAATTTATTGCCTATATATGATGAGAATATTAATGCTTTTGAATTTTTGACTAACTTATGTAATAAGGGGTTAAATAAAAGACTTAATGGTAATGTTAGTGAGATATATCAAAAGAGACTTAATTATGAACTTGATGTTATTAATCGAATGGGATTTTGTAACTATTTTCTAGTTGTTTGGGACTATGTTAAGTATGCTAAATTTAATAATATTTTAGTTGGTCCTGGTAGAGGTAGTGCCGCTGGTAGTCTTGTTAGTTATTCTATTGGTATTACGGAGATTGATCCAATTAAATATGATTTGTTGTTTGAAAGATTTTTAAATCCTGAAAGAGTTACTATGCCTGATATTGATGTTGATTTTGATAGTGAAAAAAGAAATTTGGTTATTGATTATGTTACTCATAAATATGGTGAAAAGAGAGCTACTGGAATTATTACTTTTAATACTTTAGGGGCTAAACAAGTAATAAGAGATTTAGGTAGATGTATGAATTTATCACTTCCTATTATAGATGATCTTGCTAAAAGTATTACTTCTAAGGAACTAAAGGACTCTTATGTTAATGATGCTAAATTTAATAGGCTTATTAATTCAAGAAGTGAATATAAAAAACTTTATGATATTGCTTTGAAATTAGAAGGGCTTCCTAGACATATATCTATACATGCTGCTGGAATTGTTATGAGCAGGTGTGATATTGATGAGATTATTCCTTTATATAAGAATCCTATTGGTATTTATACTACTGCTTTTTCTAAAGATTATTTGGAACCTTTAGGGCTACTAAAAATGGACTTTTTAGGGCTTGATAATCTTACTTTAATGAGTAATGTTATTGATGAGATCAGAAGAAAAGAAAATATTAATATTAGTTTTGATAAAATTCCTTTGGATGATAAGAAAACATTAGATATATTTTATAATGTTGATACTGATGGTATTTTTCAATTTGAATCTACTGGTATGAAGAGATTTTTATCTAAACTTAAGGTTAAGTCATTTGAGGATATTGCTACTGCTTTGGCTTTATATAGACCAGGGCCTATGGATAATATTGATAGTTTTATCAGAAGACGAGAAGGAAAAGAGGTAATAGATTATATTCATCCTGATTTAGAAGATATTTTAAAACCAACTTATGGTATTATTATTTACCAGGAACAAATTATGCAAATAGTAAGAAGAATGGCTGGTTATTCATATGGAGAGGCTGATATCTTAAGAAGAGCTATGTCTAAAAAGAAGGAATCTATTATTTTAGAAGAGAGGCCTAAATTTATTAAAGGCTCTTTAGAAAATGGTTATAGTGAAGATATTGCAAATAAAGTATATGATTTAATTCTTAAGTTTGCTAATTATGGATTTAATAAAGCACATTCTATATCATATGCTGTTACTGCTTATAAAATGGCATTTATTAAAACTTATTTTCTTAAATATTTTATATCCGCTATGCTTACTAATGTTATTGGTAATAATGCTAAAACAAACATATATTTGAATAGAGCAAGAATGAGTGGTATTACTATTTTGCCTCCTGATATTAATGAGAGTACTGATAAGTACTTTGCTTATGATAATTTTATTAGATGTCCTTTGTCCATTATTAGTAATGTTGGTACATCTGTAAGTAATGATATTATTCATGAAAGAGAAAATGGTAAATTTACTGATTTCTGTGATTTTGTACTTAGAATGGAAGGTACTTCTGTTAATCAAAGGGTTATAACTAATCTTATATCAGCGGGAGCTATTTCCTTTGGTTATAATAGAAAAACTTTAATTCAAAATATTGATAATGTTATTAACTATGCTGACATAGCAAAAGATGCTGGTATGATTGAAATTGAAAAACCAGAGATGGAAATATATGATGAATATAGTAAGGAAGATGTTATTAAGATGGAACTTAAAACTTTAGGATTTTATTTATCTCTCCATCCCGCTAGTAAGTATAGAAAAGATTATATAGTTACTTCTATGAATATTAAGGATTACTTTGATAAAAATATTAAGATGGCTCTTTTGATTAGTAATATTAGAGAAACTACTACAAAAAATAATGATGTTATGGCTTTTGTAGTAGGTAGTGATGAATATGGTGATGTTAGTTTAACAATATTTCCTAATGTTTATAGTAGATTTAATAATATTAAAATTAATGATATTATAGAGATTAGTGGAAGAGTAGAAAGAAGATTTGATAAGTATCAAATTGTTGTTAACAGTATTAAAATTTTAGAATAGGGTGATTGTGATGAAAAAAGGTGTATTTGTTGTTATTTCTGGTCCTTCTGGAGTTGGTAAGGATACTATTGTTAGTAGGCTCATTAATAATGGTCTTGGTATATATTCTGTTTCTATGACCACCAGAAACAAAAGAAAAGGAGAAATTGATGGGAAAGATTATTTCTTTCTGTCCAAGGATGAATTTTTAGATAATATAAAAAAGGATAATTTATTTGAATATGCTATTTATAATAATAACTATTATGGTACTCCTAAAGACTTTGTATTTAATAATATTAATGATGGAAAAAATGTTATTGCTATTGTTGATGTACAAGGGGCTATGAAAATTGAAAGTAAATATAGTGATGCTTTATCGATATTTATTATGCCTCCTTCTTTTGAAGAATTAGAAAAAAGATTAATAAATAGAGGTACTGATAGTATGGATAATATTAAAAATAGGTTAGAGATTGCAAAAAAAGAAATTAGTTATAGTGATAAGTATGATTATACTATAATTAATGACGATATGGAAAAAACTATAGATGAGATAAAAAATATTATTAAAAGTTGCAATTAATTGTAAAATCTGCTATAATACTTCGGCGTAAGGGGGAAATTATGGATAATAGTTTTAATTCGTCTTTATATTTTAAAGATGAGAAAGAAATGCTTCAAAGTATTAAGAATTTTTTGAATAGACCTGATATTAAGAATTGTGGTGATACTATTAGTTTTTATCATTTATATAAAATGGTAAAAGCATATATGTCTATTGTTAATAAAAAAGCAAATGATAACCAAAGTTTAGTTAGAGCTATTAATTTAGCTAGACCTTATTCTGTTGATTATAATGGTAATAGTAATAATATTAATATTACTAATATTAGTGTTATGCTAGATGGTAATCTTGATAGTACCGCTAAAATATTTTTTGGATTTAATGGTAAAACTAATAATTCTGCTTTGATGCATAATTATCTATGTAAAGATTCTGATAGTAATAATTTATATTGGGAAAGAGAATATCCTGCTTTAAATAGTGATATTTTAACGAGATTTTATGATGATATTATGAATTTATTTGATTTTAAAGAACAATATATTTCATCTTTGATGTCTGATAATGTTTATCTTTCTAAATATGGTAATAATTTTAGTACATCTATTCAAACTGGATATTTTAAAGCTAGTATTGATATAGATCAATATGGTAATCTTTTTCACTATGTTGAACTAGATATACCTGAACATTTAATAAATAATGTTGATAAGGATATGGTGATTAGAGATTATATTGCTAACAAAGAAAAAAGTATTATGAAAAAAATACCAGTTGATATTAATTCTTTGGATGATGTGTTTAAAAATATTTTAACTAATAAAAGTAAGAATATTTTAGTAAAAAAAAGAACTTTATAAGTAGCAAAAGATACATATATTAAATATGTGTCTTTTGTTTTTATAGTATAATATTATTGCAATGAAATGTTACTTTTGATATAATAATGACATAAGGGAGGTTATTATGGAATTAAGTGGTTATAATAAAATACTTGTAGATAGGTTTTTAAATAGACCTAATGTTAAGAGAAATGATAATACTATTAGTTTTTACCAGCTTTATTGTGAAATTAGAAATTATTTTAATGAATGTTATAGTAAAGCTTATTATAATGAAAAATTAGTTAATAAAATTAATAATATTTCTAGTAATAAGAACATTAGTATTAAAAATATTAGTATTAGCTTATTAGGTAATGTTGATGATACTTCTGAAATATATATATCATATATTGATAATAATGAGGATAGTGTTATTAATCATTGTGGAAATTCTTTATGTAGAGATATTAATGGCTCTATATATTGGAAATACGATTATCCTGTATTGGATAATAATACATTTGTCAATGTATATGATGATTTTATGGAATTATTTGATTTTAGAGAAAAGTTTATAAATAATTTTTTTACTTTAGGTGTCTATAAAGAAAAAGGTAACTTTGAAACTTATTATAGTACAGCTTATTATAGTACAGCTTATGCTGGTATTAAAACTAAAATGATTTTTAATCAGCGTGGGCAAATTAAATATGAGGTATATACTTGTGAACCAGGTTCTTTTCAAGAAATAGACTCTATTGATGATGAAGCTATCGCAATTATGAAAAAAGTTCCTGTTGATATAGATACTTTAAGTAATTTTTATAAAATTGCTTTGGGTTATGATAAAAAGAAAATTTTGACTAAAAAGAAAACTATTTAATATTGATAATACTTTAAAGTAGAGACCTTAGGCTCTACTTTTTTTATGAAGACTTTGGCTTCATAAAACAGTGATGGGCAATGTGTGAGATGAAAACGAGAATAATTGTTATTTTACTTGAAAAATAAGTTATTTTATTATATACTTATATTAAATTATGAGTTGGAGGTCTTTTTATGAAAAGTAGTAGAGTTATGAAGATATTTGAACAATATGTTAGAAAATATGATATGAATAATGTTAATATTAAAGCTAAGTATTTTCATTCTTTAAAAGTAATGGAAATAGCAAAAGAACTTGCTAATGGTCTTGGTATTTTTGATGAAGAAGAGATCTCTGTTATTGAACTTATTGGTTTATTTCATGAAATAGGTAATTTTTCTTTGACTCCTAATTATCATATCGATGATGATATTGATGATGCTTATGATAAAACTATCAACATTTTATTTACAAAGGGATTGATTAGAGAAATTAGTAAAGAAACTAAATATGATAATATTATTAAAATGGCTCTATATGCTTATGATAAAGATGGGTTCCCAAGTGATATAGGTGAAAAAGAAAAACACATATGTGCTATTATAAAAGATGCTCATAATTTAGATTCTTTTAGATTGTTTGTTAACTATCCTTATGTTGATACAAGAATTGATGCTTATCCTAATAATCTTGTATATGATGAATTTAAGAAATTTCATACTATTAGTCCTAAGATGAGTGAAAACTCTTCTGATACGGTACTCGTGGTATTGTCAAAGATGTACTCATTTAATTATAGATATTCTTATTATTTACTTAGAAAGAATAATTATATTACTAAGATGATGGACTCTTTGACATTTGATAATAAAGAAATAGAAAACTTTTTTAAGCAGATCATGGGTGTGCTTAATAATTATATAGATGGAAAGATAGGTGCTTATAATGCTTGATAAAAAATATGACCATTTAATGGTTGAAAAAGATAAATATGAAACTTGGAAAAATAAAGATTATTTTAAATCTGGAGATTTAAGTAAAGAACCATATTGTATTGTTATTCCCCCTCCTAATGTTACTGGAAAGCTTCATTTAGGACATGCTTGGGATACTACTCTTCAGGATATTATTATTAGATATAAAAGAATGCAAGGCTATGATGCTTTGTGGCTTCCTGGTATGGATCATGCTGGTATTGCTACACAAGCTAAAGTAGATAAGAAACTTCGCGATGAGGGTATTGATCCTAGAAGTATGAATAGAGAGGAATGGCTTAAGGTTGCTTGGGCCTGGAAAGAAGAATATGCCGAGAATATTCATAATCAGTGGGCTAAACTTGGTTTATCTCTTGATTATTCTAAGGAAAGATTTACTTTGGATGATGGTCTTTCTAAGGCTGTTAGATGGGTATTTGTATCTTTATATAATAAAGGTCTTATATATAGGGGAGAAAGAATTATTAACTGGGATCCTTTAGCTAAAACTGCTTTATCTAATGAAGAGGTTATTTATAAGGATACTCCTGGAGCCTTCTACCACATTAAATATATGTTAGAAGATAGTGATGATTATTTAGAGGTTGCCACTACAAGGCCTGAAACTCTATTTGGTGATACAGCAGTAGCGGTTAATCCAAATGATGATAGATATAAAAAATATATTGGTAAGAATGTTATTCTTCCTATTGTTAATAAAAAGATTCCTATTATAACAGATGAACATGCTGATATGGAATTTGGTACTGGTGTTGTTAAAATTACTCCTGCTCATGATCCTAATGATTTTGAAGTTGGTAATAGACATAACTTAGAGAGAATTGTTGTTATGAATACTGATGGTACTATGAATGAGAATGCTCTTCAATATAACGGTCTTGATAGATTTGAATGTAGAGAAGCTGTTACTCATGATTTAGATAGTATGGGACTTCTTATAAAGGTTGAACCTATTAATCATAATGTTGGTTTTTCTGAGAGAACTAATGTTATGGTAGAACCTTATTTGTCTAAGCAATGGTTTGTTAAGATGCGTCCTTTAGCGGATAGAGTTCTTGAAAATCAAAAAAATAAGGATACCAAAGTTAATTTTGTTCCTACTAGATATGAAAAGGTAATGAATCATTGGATGGAAATAACTTATGATTGGTGTATATCTAGACAGCTTTGGTGGGGTCATAGAATTCCTGCTTGGTATAAAGGTGATGAAGTATACGTAGGTATGGAAGCTCCTAAAGGTGATGGATGGGTACAAGATAATGATGTACTTGATACTTGGTTTTCATCTGCTTTATGGCCATTTTCTACTTTGGGTTGGCCAGATGATACAGATATGCTTAAGAGGTATTATCCTAATAATGTACTTGTTACTGGTTATGATATTATTCCTTTCTGGGTTAATAGAATGACTTTCCAAGGACTTGAGTTTTTAAATGAAAGACCATTTAAAGATTGCTTAATACATGGACTAATTAGAGATAAACAAGGTAGAAAAATGAGTAAAAGTCTTGGTAATGGTATAGATCCTATGGATGTTATTGATGAATATGGTACTGATTCTCTTAGATTTTTCTTAACTACTAATACTGCCGCTGGAACTGATTTAAGATATGATGAGGATAAAGTTAAAGCTACTTGGAACTTTATTAATAAACTTTGGAATGCTTCAAGATTTGTTCTTATGAATATAGAAGATTTAAATAAAGATAATTATACATTAGATAGTCTTAAGGTACAAGATAAATGGATATTAAATAAATGTAATAATTTAATTAAGAGTACAATTAAACATATGGATAAATATGAGTTTAACGTAGTTGGTACAGAAGTTTATAACTTTGTTTGGGGTGACTTCTGCGACTGGTATATTGAGCTTGCTAAAATAAATATGGATAATACTACTAAGAGTGTATTACTTAAAGTTTTAACTGACATTCTTAAAATGCTTCATCCATTTATGCCATTTGTTACTGAAGAGATATATGATATGCTTCCTATACGTGATAGTGAGTCTATCATGATTAGTTCTTATCCAACTTATGATAAAAAATATGTGTTTGATGATGCTAAAGAATTAGATAATGTCATAGAATTTATTGTTAAAGCTCGTAATATTAAACAAGAAAATAAAATACCTAAAGATGCTTTAGTATATTTTAATGGTAATTATAGTGATATTATATTAAAATTACTTAAGGTAGATAATTCTTTATTAACAAATGATAGTACTTTAGATGGTATTACCGCTAAAGAAGGGGAATATGTCATTAAATATATGTTTGATATGTCAAGTAATAGAGAAAAAGAAATGGAAAATCTTATAAAAGAGAAAGAAGCATTAGAGGCCTCTATTAAGAGAAGAAATAATTTACTTGCTAATCAAAATTATGTATCTAAGGCACCTCTAGCAATTGTTAATAAAGAGAGAGAAGATTTAAAGAAAGAAAAAGAAAGATTAGATATAATATTAAGTAAATTTACAAAATAGTATTTTTATGATAAAATAATATTGAATGTAAAGGAGGTATAAATATGGCTAAATTTTGTAAAAACTGTGGTAATGAACTTAACGAAGGACAAGAGGTTTGTTTAAACTGTGGTGTTAAGGTAGATAATAATGCTACACAAAATAGTAATGCTAAGGGCTACTGCTCTAACTGCGGTGCTGAAATTAATCCTGGGCAAGATATTTGTTTAAAGTGTGGAGTTAGAGTTAACAAGGCTAATGGTGAGGCTAAATCTAAAATGGCCGCTGGACTATTAGGTATATTCCTTGGAGGATTGGGTATACATAACTTTTATTTAGGTAATACTGGTAAAGCAATAGCGCAACTTCTTATTACTTGTTTATCTTGTGGTATTTTAAGTCCTATTTCTGCTGTATGGGGACTTATTGAAGGTATTCTTATTCTTTGTGGCAATATTACTACTGATGCTAATGGTAATACTCTTAGTGACTAATGAAAAGAGTTATTAATCTACTTATACTTACTATTATTATTATATTCGTTTTGTTAATGGTAAGTGGTACTATTCATTATAGTTGTATATTTAAAAGAATATTTAATATTTGTTGTCCTGGATGTGGACTTACACGTAGTTTTAGATGTATACTTAATTTTGATTTTATCGAAGCAATTAAATATAATATTCTTGGTATACCTTTATTTGTTAGTTTTATTGTATTTAGTATTATGCTTATTTTTGATATTATTAAAAATAGTAATACTTCTATTAAAGTAATAATGAATGTATTTAGGAATTATTATTTAATAATTATATTTATTCTTATTATAACGATGATTATTAATAATATTAATGGTATATAAATTTTAAAACATCTCATAATATTTATGAGGTGTTTTTTTATGGATAATATTTTTGGTGTATTTTATAGAACTATATTTGTACTTGCATTATTATTTCTAATTGCTAAGATGATTGGTAAGAAACAGATATCTCAACTTAATTTATTTGATTATATTATTGGTATTACTATTGGTTCTATTGCCGCAGATATTTCTCTGGACTTAGAAAAAAATTTAATTTCTGGTATTTTAGCTATTTTTTTATATGGACTTGCTTCCTATATTATATCTATTGTTACATTAAGAAGTATTAGTCTTAGAAGAATATTTAATGGCGTACCAACAGTTCTTGTGGAAAAAGGAAAAATAATTCAATCTGGGTTTGATAAATCGAAGATTGATATTAATGAATTTTTGTCTCAGGCTAGAATTAACGGCTATTTTGATTTAAATGAGATTGATTATGCTATTATGGAAATTAATGGTAGTATTAGTTTTCTTCCTAATGAAAAGGATAAACCAGTAAATAAAAAAGATATGAAGATTAAATGTAAGAATAAGGGACTTACCGCTAATATTATTATTGATGGTAAATATATGGAAAATAATATGAAAGCAATTGGTAAGAATAAAGAATGGTTAGATCATGAACTTGATATACAAGGAATAAAAGATTATAGGGAGGTACTACTTGCTACTTGTGATGATAACTATCAGGTTCATATATACAAAAGAGGTGTAAAGCCAGATAAAAATACTATCCTAGAATAGTATTTTTTTTAGGAGTCTGCTATAATTATAGTGGAGTATGATGTATGAAAATTGTTAAGAAGGAACTTTTATTTTTAATTATTGTTACATTTATTTTTTTGTTATATACAGTATTTTATCCTAATATTATTACTAATGATATGGAAATAGAATTAGGAAGTGATTATACTTTTGATTATGAATGTTATAATCTATTTAGTGATTTATCGGATAAAATTGTATCAACAGGTAATGTTGATACTTCTAAAATAGGTAATTATAAAGTTAGGGCTAGTGTTAAATACTTATTTTACAATATTAAGAAGGATTTTATAGTTAAAGTTGTTGATAAGATTCCTCCTGATATAGAACTTAAGGGGGATAATCCTGCTTATGTATGTCCTAACAAAGACTATATTGAAGAAGGTTATACTGCTTTGGATAACTATGATGGTGATATTACTGATAAAGTTGATACTATTATAGGTAAAGATAATATTTTATATAAAGTTTGTGATTCTTCTTTTAATAAATCAGAAGTTAAAAGAGATATTATACATGAAGATAAGATTAATCCTAGTATAGAACTTAAGGGTAAGAGGACTATATATATTTATAAAGGTAGTTCTTATACCGAAGAAGGATATACCGCTTTTGATAATTGTGATGGTGATATTACTAATAAGGTTGTATCCACAGGGGATGTTGATACAAATACTATTGGTAAATATAAAATTACTTACGAAGTTAAAGATAGTAGTGATAATGCGTTTAGTATAGATAGAGAAGTAATAGTTATAAAGAGGCCAGTATACTCAGGAAATGGTATTATATATCTAACATTTGATGATGGTCCCAGTTATTTAACAGCAGAAATACTTGATATATTAGATAGGGAAGGTATAAAAGCAACTTTTTTTGTATGTGGGGCGAATGAATCCACTAAAAGGGCTTATAATAGTGGACATACTATCGGGCTTCATAGTAATACACATAGTTACTCTTATATTTATACTAGTAGTAATAATTATTTTAATGACTTAAATAATATTAGTGATAAAGTATTTAATGTTATTAATATAAGACCAAATATCATTAGATTCCCTGGTGGTAGTTCTAATACTGTAAGTAGAAAATATAATAATGGTATTATGTCTTATTTGACAGTAGAAGTAGTAAACAGAGGCTATAATTATTTTGATTGGAATGTTGATTCTAATGATGCTGGAAGTGATATTAATAATTCTTCTAATATATATTATAATGTTATTAATAATGTCTCTCATAACAGAGCTAACGTAGTTCTTATGCATGATTCTGCTAATCATAGAGCTACTGTTAATGCTTTAAGCGACATTATAAGATACGGAAAAAATAATGGTTATACTTTTAAAGCTATTACTAATGATACACCAGTAGTAAGACATGGAGTTAATAATTAAATAGTTGTAAAAAAAAATTCACAACTATTTTTTTAGTTATGTGTTGTAATTTTTGGTATCTTTGTTATAATATTGTTAGAAAGGATGGTTAGTATGATTAAGAAAATAAATGAATACATTAATTTATCGATTATATTGTCAGTTTTATTTATGATAGTAGGAATACTACTTATAGTATGGCCTAAAGCATCTCTTGATACTTTTGCTTATGTTATCGGTACTATTATGATTATCTATGGTATTTATAGTTTTATAGATAGTTTTAGTATTAATCCTGCTCTTTGTTTATTCCAAATGACAAATAGTATTTTATCATTTTTACTTGGTATTTGCGTATTTTTAAATCCTAGTATTTTTGAGAGTATTTTACCAATTGCTTTAGGTATTTTCTTTATTATAAGTGGTGCATTTAGTTCTAGAATATCATTTATTATTAAAGATATTGATAATAGTTATATTATATCTTTATTTACCTCTATCTTAATGATCATATGTGGTGTAGTATTAATTATTAATCCAGGAAATACTGCTCTTGTTATTACTACATTAATTGGTATTATTCTTATTGTATACTCTGTAAGTGCCATAGTTGATATGTTTGTATTTAAATCAAGAGTAAAAGAAATAGATAAATACTTTAGTAAATTACTTAAATAATCCTATTAATTTAGGATTTTTTTATGTAAAATATTATGTAAAATATTAGTATTTCCTTTATTGTTATTTTTAAATGTGATATATTTATACTAGAAGAGGTGATAACTATGGATGATAACATGAGAAATGCTTGGCTAGATATGATATCTAAAGTTTATACTAATTTACATAATAGTGATAGAGTTCTTAAGGCTTCAAATATATCTGATAAAAAGAGAGAAAGACTACTAAAATATTTTGAAAGGCTTGAAGAATTACACAATAAGGTGGCTAAGACTAAAAGTGTTACTGGGGAAAAATTACTTAAAAATTTTTATTATGACTTATATGTTATTAAACCAGAAAATATACCTGATGCTTACTTTCAAAATCAAGTTAGACTTGCTAGAGAAAGAGGTTATGGTAATATAAAATTAACTGAAGAAGATAAGAGGAGAATGACTGAAGAAGTTATTGATGACCAAAAGAAAAGTTTAGATAAATGGATTGAATACTTTTTATATGATGAAGAAAGTAAATCTTATGGAATGTGGGAAAAGTACTGGGTATTTCAAGGACTACAAAATTTAGGTAAATATGATAAAGAAACTGGTAAATTTAGTAAAAGAGATAAAACAACAGTATATCCTTTTCCTCCGGTAGAAAGAGAATATATTTTTACCACTTTAAAACTAATGGAAGATTTTCTTAAAGATAAAAAAGGCGAAGAAGATATTAAACAAGCATTAAGTACTGGGAATTTTAAACTTTTATACGAGTATGTTATTAAGCAAAGCTTTTTAAAAGGAGAACATCAAAGTAATAATAGCGATGGTAAATGGATTAAATATGAACAAGGAAGTGATTATAATATTTTAAGAGATTCACTTCAAGGCTATTATACTGGTTGGTGTACTGCTGCTGGTGAAAACTTTGCCAAAGACCAGTTAGCAGGTGGTGACTTTTATGTTTATTACTCATTAGATGAAAATGGAGAGGCTAAAGTACCTAGAATTGCTATTAGAATGGATGGTAAAGATAAAATTGGAGAGATTAGAGGTATTGCAGATAATCAAAATATGGAACCTGAAATGATGCCTATTCTTGAAGAAAAATTAAAAGAATTTCCTGATAAAGATAAATATCTAAAAAAAGAACATGATATGAAATTACTTACTTTAATTGATAAAAAGGTAAATAATAATATCGAACTTACTCTTGAAGAACTTAAATTTTTGTATGAAATAGATGATAAAATTAGTGGATTTGGTTGTGGAAATGACCCTAGAATAAAAGAAATCAAAAGTAAGAGAAACTGTAAAAAAGACTATGCTTATTTATTCAACATTAAAGAAGAAGACATTGCTTTATCACAAGAAGAATGGGAAAGTAATCCAGAAAAGTTTAAATTTTTATTTGGTGATTTGCATTTAAGTAGAATTACTAATGCTGATGGTCTTACTCTTCCTCGATATATATATGGGGACTTAATTTTAGACAATCTTATTAGTTCAGATGGACTTGTTTTTCCACAACAAGTCAATGGTAATTTAAATTTAAATAATCTTACTAGCACTGAGGGACTTGTCCTTCCTCAGTATGTTGGTAGAAATATAGGTTTAAACTCTCTTACTAATGCTGATGAACTTGTTCTTCCTCAGTATGTTGGTTGTGATATAGATTTAAACTCTCTTACTAATGCTGATGAACTTGTTCTTCCCAAAAGTATTGGTGGTAGTATATATTTAAACTCTCTTACTAATGCTGATGAACTTATTTTTCCCGAAAATATTGGTGGTGGTATATATTTAAGTTCTCTTGCTAATGCTGAAGGGCTTGTTCTTCCTGAAAGTATTGGTAGTGACATATATTTAAACTCTCTTACTAATGTTGATGAACTTATTCTTCCCAAAAGTGTTGGCAATAAGGTGTTTTTGGGCTATCTTACTAATGCTAAGAGACTTGTTCTCCCTGAAAGTATTGGTTATGGTATAATTCTTGGTCATCTTACTAATGCTGATGGGCTTGTTCTTCCTCATGGTTTTGATTTGAATAAACTAATTTGTCCCGATAACATTATAAAAGAAATAAGGAATAACCCTGATAAATATTATATGGCTCCTCCTAGTGAAGAAGATAAAAAAGGAATAAAAAGATAAACTTAAAATTGAAGACTACAGGCTTCAATTTTTTCATTAAAGACTTTAGGCTTTAATGATAGTAAAGAGATTACAAGCTCTTTACTAAACACTATAATATTTTATATACATTTGTTCGATATTTTTTATATTTTCTATTTACTTGATATTAAATATATGATATACTTTAAATGTGAAATATGGAGGTATAAAATGTTAGATTATATAATTATAGGGCTACTTATTGTAGTAATTATCTTAGTTATTATAGCAATTAGTAAGAATGTTAATGAAGGAAAAATTACTGAAAGACTTGGTAATTTAGAAACTACTACAGTTAAAGAATTATCTAGTTTTCAAATAGATATAATGAAAACAATGAATGACAATTTTAATGGATTAAATGAAAGAATGGAAAAGAAACTTAGTCAAATTAATGATAAAGTTAATGAGAGACTTGATGATAATTTTGCTAAAACGAATAAAACATTTACTAATATATTAGAAAGATTATCTAAAATAGATGAGGCACAAAAGAAAATTGATACTTTGTCTACCGATATTGTTTCTCTTCAAAGTATTCTTACAGATAAAAAGAGTCGTGGTATTTTTGGAGAAGTTAATCTTAAACATATTTTAGTTAGTATTTTTGGTGAAAAAAATGATAATGTATATAGACTTCAATATAGTCTACCTAATGGTACAATAGCAGATAGTGTTATTTTTGCTCCAGAACCTCTTGGAACAGTTGCTATTGATTCTAAATTTCCTTTAGAACATTATCAAAAAATGGTTGATAAAAATTTACCTCAAGTAGATAGAAATGCATATGAAAAGGCATTTAAAATGGATGTTAAAAAGCATATTGATGCTATTGCCAGCAAATATATTATACCTGGCGTTACTTCTGATCAGGCTATTATGTTTTTACCCGCTGAAGCTTTATTTGCAGAAATTAATGCTTATCATAATGATTTAGTAGAATACGCACATAAAAGAAGGGTATGGATTTGTTCTCCTACTACTCTTATTAGTACATTTACTATTATTGAAGTATTACTTAAGAATATGGAAAGAGATAAATATGCTAGTATTATACATGATGAACTTAATAAACTTGGTGTAGAGTTTTCTAGATATAAAGATAGATGGGATAAATTATCTAGAAGTATTGAAACTGTTAATAAAGATATTGAAAGCATACATGTTACTACTGATAAAATTAGCAAAAGATTTGACTCTATTAGTAGGGTAGAAATCAAAGATGAGATAGAACATAAATAAATATAAAACTCTTAATATTATTTCTTTATTTGAATAAATTTAAATGAGGGATATAATGGTAAGAGTTTTTTTCTTTTTATTTGGCTTTGGATTTATGGTTATTGGTCTTAGTTTTATTATTCTTTATCTGAATTTAATGACTATGGGGTATAATTTTGGTAATTATGTTAATTTTATTATAAGGGAACCGGAATGCTACTATAGTATTATAGGTCTTACTATTATGATTTTATCTATTACTATAAAAGGAGAAAAAGATATATGAGATTTATTTATGATATTGTAGTCAATTATGAAAATAATTTTTTTGAGTTTTATGAATGGGAAAAAGAAGATAATATTATTAATATAAAAAAAATGCCTTTATTTCTTGTTAATAACGAGACATATAAAATTATTAAATATGAAAGTGTTACAATAAATAGTGCATTTGTTGACAAAATAAGAGACAAAACTTTTGCCTACAATAAAATTAAAATAGGCCCTTCTTGTTTAATCACAAATGGTATGGAAGTTATCGGAATATTGTGTAATGATAAAGGCGAAGTTATAAAAAAAAGTAGTCTTCTTATAGATGAAGAAGATGAGATTTTGGAAGAGGCTGCTGATATTGATATTTATGATATTGATATTATAAAGAGAAAAAAAATTAATAGAAATAATATTAATAGACGAGAGGCAGAAAGAAGAGAATTTCTTATTAACTATATTAATAGTGAAAATAATAACTCTAATTTAAAATATTTGTATTATGATTATTTTGAAAAAGAAAATGAAGATATTTCTTTAATAAAGAAAGAACTCATTAACGAAATTAAACATAATTGGAATAAAAAGCTTAATAGTTTTTATGAAACCGCTAAAATTATTAATAGAATCAAAAATTAAAAAGCCCTAGTGGGCTTTTATTATTTATATTGAGACATATAATTATCATATTTGTCTTTTAATACTGTATCTTCAAATTTTAAATTAGCATTTTCTCTCATTTTATCTAAAACAACATAATAAAGATTTTTGTCATTAGAAATTTTTTCATCTGCTATTTCTTCCTTAATTTGATCTTTAATATCTTCAAGAGCAGGTTTTTCTTTTTGATCTATTCTATATACAATGTGATATCCGTAAGATGTTTTTACTGGTTCTTTACTATATTCACCATCTTTTAGATTTTTCATTTCATTTTTATATGCTTCTTCTAATGCAGCATTATATGATTTATATCCTAATTCTTCATAAGTAATTTTATCTTTATATTCTTCTTTTACTTCATCAAATGTTTTTCCTTCATCTAATTTAGATATTATTTCTTTAGCTAAATTTTCTGCTTCTTTTTTGTCATCATCTGATGCTGAAGAGTCTACTTTTACTAGCATATGCTTTGTATTGATATCACCATATACTTTGTCTTCATAATATTTATCTATTTCTTTATCTGTAACTTCATTTTCTGTATATTCTTTTACATATTTTGTTCTTCTATTATTTAATTTTAGATATTCTAAGAATTTCTTTTCTGTATTGAATCCATTTTGTTTTAAGAAATCTTCTTTAGACATTTTATAATATTGTTCATAAGCTTTGTAATAATTCTCTGCTTGACTTGTTACTTCATCATCCATTTCATCAGTATCGGGATATTTATCAGTAAGTATTTTTGTATCAAGTTTGTCTAATAAAGAACTAACTGAATATATATCTTTCATATCTTCATATAATTCATCTGCTGTAAGAGTCATACCATCTATTGTTGCTACTGGTTGTGTTCCATCTTTTAATGTAGCTATTCTATCTGGCCATATTAATACTACTACTAATACTGTTACTAAGATACCTCCTAATGCACCATAGATAGCTAAATGGTATTTGTCAAAGAATTCATAAAACTTAAATACTTTATCAGTGTCTTTATTTACTTTTTTCTTTGGTGCTACTTTTGCTTCTTCTTTCTTTATATTTTTTTCCTTTTTATTTTTTGTTTCTTTTACTTTATTATTTGTTTCTTTATTCTTTTTATTTTTCTTATCTTCCATATTTATCTCCTTTCTTAAGATACATTAATATAATAACAAAAATAGGTAAAAAATACAAGTTTATTTTTTAAATATGGTTAATTTACCATATTTTTTATTTATATTTTTTTATATGGTTTTTTTGCCTAACACCTTTTTTTTATTTTTCCATAAAATATTGTGAATAGAAAAAAAGGAGGAATGTATATGGGTAACTGTGGAACATGTGGTTCATCTGCTGCAATTGTTTTAGTTTTATTTATTCTACTTATAATTATACTAGGCGCTTGGATATAATAAAGGAGGTGCAAAAATATGTCTGGAAATAATTCATGTAAAGGAAGTAATGGCTTCTTAGTTGTAATTGTTTTATACATTCTACTTGCCATTATAATAGGTTCTGCTTTCTTTTGTTAAAATATCTTAAGTTAAGAAACTATCTTCGGATAGTTTTTTTGTATAATAAAAAGTAGGATGTCCTACTTTAATATATTATATATTTCCTCTACTGGTATTTTTTTTTCATTATTATATCTAGGTATTATATGTAAATGAAAATGTTTTACTTCTTGACCTAAGCCATTATTTTCCGCTAAAGATATTCCATCATAGTTTAATTTTTCTTTTAATAATTTTGCTATGTCTTTAGCTACTTTTAATACATGATATAAAGTTTCATCATCTATATCAAAAAAATCTTGATAATGTTTTTTTGGTACTATTAATGTATGACCGTTATGATTTGGATTAACATCTAAAAATACTTTTACTATATCATCTTCATATAAAGTATATGATGGTAATTCATTATTTACTATTTTACAAAATATATCCATTTTTATTGCCTCCATATTTAAGTATAACAAAAAAAAGAAAATAAATAAATATTTTCTTATGTGAATATCTGCGAATATTCATTATATTTTGTAAAGTAATGTCTTTTTTTATACAAAGTATTAACTTTTTTAATTATTTTTGTTATGATGGTAATAATAGAAAGAGAGGAATTATATGAATAAAGATATTACATTAATGGTTTTGGCCGCCGGAATGGGAAGTAGATTTGGAGGTCTTAAACAAATTGAACCTTTTGGTCCTAATGGTGAATTTATCATTGATTATTCTGTATATGATGCTATTAAAGCAGGATTTAATAAAGTTGTCTTTATTATAAAAAAAGAAAATTATGAATTATTTAAAGAAACTATAGGAAAGAGAATTGAAAAATATATTAAAGTAGAATATGCATTTCAAGAGATTAACAACATTCCTTCAGGATATAAACTTCCTCATGATAGAGTTAAGCCTCTTGGTACCGCTCAAGCTGTATTGTGTGCCAAAGATTGTGTTCATGAACCTTTTGCAATGATTAATGCAGATGATTTTTATGGAAGAGATGCTTTTGTACGTGCTTATAATTATTTATCTAATATAGATAAAAATTCTAATAACTATGGTATGATTGGGTATAAAACCGCTAATACATTAACTGAAAATGGCTCTGTTAAAAGAGGAATCTGTGAGACTAAAGATAATGGATATTTAATTAAGATTACTGAAAGTAAAGTGCATAGAGAGAATGGTACTATTATTGCAGAACCTCTTAGTGGTGATAAATCCTTCACAGTAAGTGATGATACTACCGTTAGTATGAATTTCTTATTATTTACACCGACAATTTTTAATTACATAGAAGAATTATTTCCTAAGTTTTTTGAAGATAATAAGGATAATTTATTAACTAGTGAATACTTAATACCGGAAGTACTTAGTTCTTTAATTGTTAGTGGCAAAGCTAGTTGTAAGGTTAGTTTAACTACCGCTAATTGGTATGGTGTTACATATAAAGAAGATACTCCTTCGGTAAAAAATGCTATTAAAGATTTAATTTCTAATGGAGAGTATGAAGAGAACATTTGGAAGTAATTATGTTAAATTATGTTATTTACAAAAATCTATTTAATTTTTAATTCTTATTTGGTATAATTAAGGTGTAAGAAAGGATGATGTATATGAAATACAATATTCGTGGAGACAAAATGGTAGTTACAGATGCTATCAAAGATTACACTGAAAACAAACTAAGTAGACTTGAAAAATATTTTAAGGATGATGATATTACCGCTAATGTTCTTACAAGAGTAAGAGGTAATGCTCAAATAGTAGAAGTTACTATTCCTACTAGTAAGTTTATTCTAAGAAGTGAAGAAGAAAGTGATGATTTATATGCTGCTATTGATTTAGTAACAGATAAATTGGAAAGACAAATAAGGAAGAATAAAACTAGATTGAATAGAAGCACTAAGGAGAGTGTCAAAGAATTTAATTTTGATTATGAAATAGAGACTAACGATGAAGATGCTAAAGAAAAAATCGTTAAAAGAAAAAATATAGAGATGAAGCCTATGGATGAGGAAGAAGCTATTTTAGAGATGGAACTTCTTGGTCATAACTTCTTTGTATATAAAGATATGGATACTAATAAAGTATGTGTATTATACAAAAGAAAAGATGGAAATTATGGTTTAATTGAAACTAAATAATATTTTAAGTATCAACAATTATGTTGATACTTTTTTTTATTTTCTGGTATGTCCACAAGTAATGTTAATAACTTAGAAAGTTTTAAAGACTTATGGCTTTAAAACTATTTTTTGAAGACCTTGGGCTTCAAAAACACCAGAGTGACTATAGGTACGAAGGTGAAACTATAATAAAATAAGGGAAATATTTAATATTTACTAGTTTTTTTCTTTAAAATATAGTAAAATACTATTTATAGGAGATGATTAAATTGTTTAAAGGTTTAAAGAAATTATTTGACAATGAATATAAAGAATTATATAAATTTGGAAAACTAGCGGATCAGATAGATGCTTTAGATGAAGAAATGAGTAAATTATCTGATAAAAAATTAGCTAGTTATACTGATAAATTTAAAAAGAGATTAGAAGATGGAGAAACTCTTGAAGATATTTTAGTTGAGGCTTTTGCTGTTGTTAGAGAAGCTGCTTATAGATGTACTGGTATGAAACCTTTTTACTGTCAATTACTTGGTGGACTTGCTATTCATTATGGTAATATTGCTGAAATGAAAACAGGTGAAGGTAAAACTCTTACTTGTGTACTTCCTGCTTATTTAAATGCTCTTGATGGAAGAGGGGTTCATATAGTTACTGTTAATGAATTCTTATCTACTAGAGATTCTGAATGGATGGGTAGTATATTTAAGTTTTTAGGTCTTACTGTAGGTCTTAACTTAAGAGAATTATCTTTCAAAGAAAAGCAAGAAGCTTATAATTGTGATATTTTATATAGTACTAATAATGAACTTGGTTTTGATTATCTAAGAGATAATATGGTAGTTAAAAAAGAAAATAGAGTTCAGAGACCTCTTAATTTTTGTATTGTTGATGAAGTTGACTCTATTTTAATTGATGAAGCTAGGACTCCTCTTATTATATCTGGTGGTGCTATGATGTCCGCTAATCTATATATTGATGCTGATAGATTTGTTAAACGTCTTAAAGAAAATGAAGATTATATTATGGATGAAAAAACTAAAGCAGTAAATCTTACTGATGAAGGTAGTAGAAAAGCTGAGGATACTTTCCATATTGACAATTTGTATGATATCAATAACACAGCTTTGGTTCATCATATTAATCAAGCTTTAAGAGCTAATTATGCTATGAGTTTAGATGTTGACTATGTTGTACAAGATGGTGAAGTTGTTATCGTAGATCAGTTTACTGGTAGACTTATGAAGGGTAGAGCCTTCTCTGATGGACTTCATCAAGCTATTGAGGCTAAAGAAGGTGTTAAGATTCAACAAGAAACTAAAACTCTTGCTACGATTACTTTCCAAAATTTCTTTAGAATGTATAATAAAATTGCTGGTATGACTGGTACTGCTAAAACTGAAGAAGAAGAATTTAGAAATATTTATAATATGTTTGTTATTCAAATTCCTACTAATAAACCAGTTATTAGAGAGGATGCTACTGATTTATTATATCCTGGTAAAAGTGGTAAATATAATGCTATCGTTAGTGAAATTGAAAAAAGACATAAAACTGGACAACCAGTACTTGTAGGTACTATTGCTATTGAAACTTCGGAATTACTTAGTAAAATGCTTACTAAAAAGAAAATTCCTCATGAAGTATTAAATGCTAAGAACCATGCTAGAGAAGCAGAAATTATTGCTCATGCTGGAGAAAAAGGTGCTGTTACTATTGCTACTAATATGGCAGGCCGTGGTACTGATATTAAACTAGGTGAAGGTGTTAAAGAACTAGGTGGTTTATGTGTTATTGGTAGTGAAAGACATGAATCTAGAAGAATAGATAATCAGTTAAGAGGTAGAAGTGGTAGACAAGGAGACCCTGGATTTACTCAATTCTATGTTTCTTTCGAAGATGATTTACTTGTTAGATTTGGTTCGGATAAATATAGAGGAATGCTTAATAATTTAGGCTTTTCTGGTGATATGGTTATTCAAAATAAGATGTTTTCTAAAACTGTTGAATCCGCTCAAAGAAAAGTTGAAGGTAATAACTTTGATATAAGAAAGCAACTTCTTAACTATGATGATGTTATGAATAATCAAAGAGAAATTATTTATGCTAAGAGAAATGAAATACTAGATAATGATTCTATTCACGAAAATATTCTTAACGACTTTAAAGATTATATTAGTGATATTGTTAATTCTCATTTAGTAGAAAGTAATAAGCTTAAAGAAAATGATTATAGTGAAATACTTGAAGCAGTAAATGAAAACTTACTTAGAAAATATAGAATTAACTTATCTGAAATTAATGGTAAACATCCTAGTGAGGTTATTGATATAATATATGAAAACGCTTTAAAGGATTATGAAGAGAAACTTGAAGATATTCCAGAAGAGGTTAGAAATGAGTTTGAAAAAGCTATATCTCTTAGAGTTATCGATAATTACTGGATGGAACATATTTCTACAATGACGCATTTAAGAGATGGTATTGGTCTTAGAGGTTATGCTAACACTAGTCCTCTACAAGCATATACAATGGAAGGATATCAGTTATTTGATGAAATGCTTGCCAGAATTAATAAAGATATTAGTGTTTATCTATTAAAATCTGAAATTAGACAAAATATTGAGAGAAAACAAGTTGCTAAGAATACTGTAACAAATGATAGCAAGGACCATGCTAAGGTACAAAAGAAAAGTACTAAAGTTGGTAGAAATGATTTGTGTCCATGTGGGTCTGGTAAGAAATACAAGAACTGTTGTGGTAAATAGCCCATAAAATAAAGGTTTGTGAGATTTTGAAAAGTTCAAAAAAGTGCTAAAAATAGCAAAATGTTTGC
>OJMG01000022.1_pt1 | contig 145342 bp, 121 predicted proteins | sample 1597141 | NCBI WGS metagenome assembly OJMG01 (sample SAMEA2452119, study PRJEB22498) | human gut metagenome | biome: human feces; feature: human gut; material: feces | place: Australia | collected 2012 | reverse complement strand
TGCCATAAAAACAACGGTTATCTTCTTTATTTTCAAGAGGATAACCGTTAATTTTACATATATGAGCTTGATGGCTGCAAACGAAGAAAGTGACCCTTCTGCCATTCTGAATGGCTTTTGGGTCACCCTCTTTTTTTATTCCTTATATATGATTAAAGAGTTAAAGAGAATGGGCAACCCTTAATTGAGTTGCCCATTCTTCATATAGCTTCCAACGATATTAATTAACGTCCGCTGTTAGTTATCTTTGATTCCACAATCTTATTGAAATTAATCTGCTTCATCAAATCTTCCACAGTCATATGCATACGATATCTCCAATAGTGACGGGAAATAGCCGGAATATTTATCTGTTCATCCTTCGGATTCGTTCTGCGCAATCCGCCGTCAATCGACATCCAATCCTGCCACGGCAAAATGGACAACATAGCCGGTGATTCCATATGCTGACTAATCATAATGTCACAAATCCAAGGTTCTGCAAAATATGGGGCTTCTCCTGTTTGTCCGAGCATCTGATTAAAGAACCGCTGCGTCTTGTCGTGATTTTCTTCCCACCATTGACGAATGCCGCCCATATCATGAGTTGAAGTGGTACAAACAGAAAGATACGGATACTGATAAGGATTTCCAAACTCAACACGCGGGTCTTTCGGCATTCTCTGAATTTCCAAAGAAAGAATCTGCAACTGGTTCATCACAGCCGGAACACAATCAGGAATCATTCCCAAATCCTCGCCACAGACAAGCATATCGGTAGAGTTGACAAGTGCCGGCAATTTCATCATCGCCTTTCCATACCAGAAGTCATTGTGTCGATGATAGAAGAAATCATTGTACATCCGGTCAAAGCACCAGCGTTCGTAATCGTTGAGCGAACGGTACACATAGGTAAATTGAGCGGAAATTCGCGGATGATATTTTCCTTTCTGTTCCGGATCTTCAATGAACAGCACCTCGTCAATCAAACCAAGCAGAGCATCTTCAATACGCTTGTTTTTGTCGTTCTTTTCTCTATCCTTAAAATAGGCTACGACCTTAGCCTGAGTATCAACAAAGTCTTTCAAATGATAACGTCCATAACCGGCATCATTCAGGAACTCACGTTTAACCTCGTCAGTATACTCTCCAAAGAAATCATACAAGAAATAATCCATGATATAAGGACGAGTCTGTAAATCGACATCAATCCAGAAATCATAATTATATCTCATTTCATCCGGAGTATATGGCAGTGCCGGGTTGAATGTTCCCAACAATCCGTGAACAGCATCCTGAGGAATTTGCCAAATGCGGAAGAATCCCAGAATATGGTCGATACGATACAAGTCAAAATATTCCGCCATTTTACGCATACGGTTTTTCCACCATTGGAATCCGTCCTTCTGCATTTCTTCCCAATTATATGTCGGGAATCCCCAATTTTGTCCCAACACAGAAAAATCATCTGGTGGTGCACCTGCCTGACAATCCATATTGAACAAATCAGGATCTACCCATGCATCTGCACTGGTACGGCTTATGCCAATTGGAATATCACCCTTTAAAACAACATTATGTTCATGTGCATAATTTCGTGCATCACGAAGTTGTTTGTCCAAATGATACTGAACAAAATTATTGATATCTATTTCAGTTTTGTTTTCCTTAATCAGTTTGTCAATCTTCTCGGCATCATAAACTGAATATTCCTGCCACTGAGAGAAATCCGGAGTATTGAATTTATCACGAAGTACACAGAATGCAGAATATGATTTTAACCAGTATTCATTGCGGGATACGAAATCCTGATATTCTGGGCTCTTCAATGTTTCTTCTCCAACTTCCGCAAACAATTCGCGTATATACTGGCGTTTGCCGGCATTAACACGTTCATAATCGACTTCCGGCAAAGCGTTCAATTCGCGCGCCAAACCATCATAATATTCCTGACGGGCCGGATCTTTCAAAACGCCGACAGCCTTCAGATTCAAGAACATCGGATGAAGGGCAAATGTCGAATTCGCGTTATAAGGATAAGAATCCGTCCATGTATGCGTCATCGTGGTGTCGTTGATTGGCAGAATTTGAAGCACTCTCTGTCCGGTGAGCGCCAACCAATCGACCATCTTCTTGATACCAACAAAATCACCTACACCGAAATCCTCTTCTGTACGGATTGAAAATACCGGGATAGCTGTACCGGCACCTTTCCACAGTTGGGAGCCGTCGCAAAAACGCAATCCGGCAACTGTAACAGCCACCGTCTTATTCTTTTGAGACTTAAGGTTTAATACACGGTTATTACCGTTTTCCCAAACGACAGTACCTGTCTGCTTGTTTTTCTTGATAAACTTATATTCCAATGGAAATTCCAGACCTGCTAAAGGAAGGACAATTTGCCATTCTGGATATGTAGCATCACTTAGTTCCAATGCTTTTTCCACAGCCCAATCGCCAAGCACCTTTCCATTACCGACTAAAAACAAAGTTTCTTCAGACCGCACAGTCGGTGCAAAAACTCTGATTTGCAAACTTTCCGTCGAAATTTCAGGTTCCTGCTGTCTCTCTTCTCTACGGAAAACAGCATCTGTAAACATTGATGAATAAAAAGACTTGTCCATCGGCTGATCCTGCCAACGGTCGAAAATTTCATATGTACGAATCTTCTTGCCTGCCTTAAACCAGTGAGGCTTTCCCCACTCTCTATGGATATAGCCAGAGTCGGATTTAACAACGTAAGAATAAGTAAAATCTTTGACAGAGCTTCCTATTTCTATTGAAGCCGACCACGAGCCGTTATCATAAGACAATCGCAACGCATTGTCCAAATTGTTATTTCCAAGCTCGTTAATGTCGCCGACTAAAAATACCGACTCGCCCCATGTCGTATTATAGTCGATATGAAAAGTTAGTTTCATTTGGATTATAATTTTAGGTTATTATTCAGTGAATCAATTTTATGGCATAAAATTACACATTTCTAACGAAAAACACACAGACAAAACAAAAAACTTGCTTTATCTGTGTGCCTTTTTATACTGAAGTTTTATATTCTAACCGCATCTTGAAGTTCCGCAGGAAGTACAGATCAGACAACCTTCCTGGTAAACCAATGTTTCCTGTCCGCAATGAGGACACTTTTGACCGCTTGCTTGAGTACCGTTCGGCAGATATTTCTTTAATGCACGTTCGACGCCCATCTTCCAAGTATTGATAGACTCGCTGTTCAACTCCAAGCTATTGACAAGTTTGATAACTTTGTCGATAGGCATACCGTAACGCAATACACCGGAAATCAACTTAGCGTAATTCCAATATTCAGGATTGAACTTGTCTGACAGTCCTTCAATCGTTGTCTTATAACCGCGTTTGTTGATAAACTGGAAGTCATAACGCTTATTGCCCAAATCATCAATTGCCTTGATGATTTTTCCCTTGGATACAGATTTCGGACAGAAAATACCGTCATCATCATCAGCCAAACCAGTGAAAATTTCATACGGTTTGCCATTCACCAGACCGATAAATGCAATCCACTTTTCCTTGTTATTTTGGAAACGAACCACATCTGCTTCCAATTCGATAGGACGTTTCAGCACGTTGTGCTCTTCAACGGCAATGACTTCCTTTTCTTTCTCCTTCTTCTTTTCCTTTTGTGTTGCAACAAGGACACCGGAACGCGAACCGTCACGATATACGGTACAGCCTTTACAACCTACCCTCCAAGCCTGGAGATACAAGTCATTAATCAAGTCTTCCGAAACATCCGCCGGCAAATTAATTGTCACACTTATTGAATGGTCAACCCATTTTTGAATACGTCCCTGCATATTCACTTTCTCCAACCAGTTGATATCATTAGATGTCGCCTTGTAATACGGTGACCGCTTGATAAGCTCGTCAATTTCTTCTTGTGAATAATCCTGTTTCACTTGAATGCCATTGACTTGCATCCATGTAATAAATTTGTGGTGATAAACCACATATTCTTCAAAAGCATCCCCGTTTTCATCCACAAAATCAATACGAACACTAGGGTCGTTCGGATTCACTTTCCTTCTACGTTTGTAAACTGGAAGGAAAACAGGTTCAATACCCGAAGTTGTTTGAGTCATCAAACTGGTTGTTCCGGTGGGAGCAATTGTCAAGCAGGCAATATTGCGTCGACCGTATTTTACCATATCCTCATACATCTTCGGATCAGCTTCTTTCAAACGGTTAATGAACGGATTATTTTTCTCGCGTTCTGCATCAAACACCTCAAAGGCACCACGCTCTTTCGCCATATTGACAGATGAGCCATATGCAGCCAAAGCAAGCGTCTTATGCACTTCAACCGAGAAATCAGTAGCTTCAACTGTTCCGTATCGAAGTCCCATAGCGGCAATCATATCGCCCTCACCGGTTGTACCGACTCCCGTACGACGTCCCTGAAGAGTTTTGCGGCGGATCTTGTTCCACAGATTCAGTTCTGTAGTTTTGACCTCAAGTGTTTCAGGGTCAGATTCGATTTTTGCCAATATCCGATCAATTTTTTCCATTTCCAAATCAATGATATCATCCATCATTCTTTGGGCAGAAGCAACATGCTTGCGGAACAAATCATAATCAAAGTAAGCATCCTTCGTAAATGGATTTACGACATAGGAATACAGATTGATAGCAATCAAACGGCAACTGTCATAAGGACACAACGGAATCTCACCACATGGATTGGTCGAAATCGTCTTGAAGCCCAGATCAGCATAGCAATCAGGCACAGATTCACGTGTAATAGTATCCCAGAACAACACACCTGGTTCGGCACTCTGCCATGCGTTATGAACGATCTTACGCCAAAGTGCCACCGCGTCTATCGTCTTCTTATATTTCGGATTTTCTGAATCTATCGGATAAGTCTGAGTATATTCCGTCTGAGCTTCTACAGCCTTCATAAATTCATCGTCTATCCGAACTGACACGTTGGCTCCTGTCACCTTACCTTCCGTCATCTTTGCATCAATGAACGCCTCACTGTCCGGATGCTTAATGCTGACTGACAACATCAATGCACCGCGACGACCATCCTGTGCAACCTCACGAGTCGAATTGGAGTAACGTTCCATGAATGGCACAAGGCCAGTAGATGTCAATGCCGAATTTTTTACCGGAGAACCTTTCGGGCGGATATGCGACAAGTCATGTCCAACGCCACCACGACGCTTCATCAGTTGAACTTGTTCTTCGTCTATCTTAATAATACCTCCATAAGAATCCGGAGTTCCATCCAAACCTATTACAAAACAGTTGGACAACGAGCCTACCTGATAATTGTTGCCAATACCAGCCATAGGACTACCTTGCGGAATTATATACTTGAAATCTTTAATCAAATCAAAAATTTCATCTTCCGACATAGGATTGTTGTATTTGCTTTCAATCCGCGCCAGTTCTTTCGCCAAACGACGATGCATGTCGTTCGGTGTCTTTTCGTAAATATTGCCAAAGGAATCTTTCAATGCATACTTATTGACCCAAACCCTTGCAGCCAATTCATCCCCCCGGAAATATTCGCAGGAAGCATTAAATGCCTCCTCGTAACTATAAATATTTTGTTCCACTATATTATGTATTTTGAAGGATTGTTTATCGTTTTTGCAAAGATTGCAAAAAAATATTTACCGTCAAAATATAAAACAATTATTTTTCAAATTATTTCAAAGTTTTCCATTTTAAAACACAAAAGCACTAATTATCAGCATATTACAAAACCGAACAGAAACAAAAGTTGTCCAATTATGAAAACACAACAAGCTATAGATGACTATCTTACGCAAAACCGCCGCTATGTCTTATTGATAAAATTATTATATTTGTATATCTAAAAAAACAACTATATGAACACAAACAGCAACTATTTCAAAAACCGTAAAACTATACGCAAATACCAAGACAAACCTGTTGACGAGACATTGATATACGACCTCCTCTCACTGTCTATGGAAGCTCCGACTACAGGTGGCATGCAACTATATAGTGCAATCGCCAGCACAGACAAAGCCGTAATCGAAAAACTGGCTCCATGCCACTTCAATCAACCGGCCATAAAGAATGCGCCAATGGTCATTACCTTTTGCGCCGACTTCAACCGTTTCGTAAAATGGTGTGATTTGAGCAACGCAAAACATGGCTACGACAATTTCCAATCGTTCGTTTCTGCATTGCTGGACGTAACCATTTTCGCACAGCAATTCAACACAATCGCCGAAATGAACGGATTAGGCTGCTGCTATCTCGGTACGACAACCTACAATGCTCCCGATATTGCCTCCGTTTTGAATCTTCCGAAATTAGTAGTTCCAGTCATCACTTTAACCGTTGGCTATCCTGATGACGACAGTGTAAAGGCTGAGCGGCTACCCCTCCGTGGAATTGTTCACAAAGACATATACACAGACTATTCCGCAGAGCAAATCAAAGAAATCCACGCCGAAAAAGAATCCTTGGATATCAACAAAAAATATGTCGCTGAAAACGGGAAAGAGAATCTCGCCCAAGTTTTCACCGACGTCAGATATACAAAAGAAAACAACGAGCTGTTTTCTGAAATTTTCTACAAATTTATAGAAGAGCAGGGATTTCATTTCCCCACCCTTCATAAAGACTAATTAATCACACAGAAGAATCTGCCCGAAGAACTCCGGGCAATGAAAGTTAGGGGCTTCAGTTTTAATTGGAGCCCAACTTAAATAATGTGGCATGCTAGTACCAGAGGCACATTTATAGAAGTTTCCTTCGATAGTGACCGGCAAAGTTTTTGGATCCAGCCCAATCAAATCAAACGGGATGGCAATAGTCAATGTCCAAGGGAACAGTCCTTCCATTTCATTAAATGGCGAGGTACCACATGACGCATAACGCTTTATTCTGTCAATTTCCGCATCAGTCAGTCGCGTAGGATTTTTACGATCCTTACGATGCGACGCATTCACTGTACCTATACAATTGAATTCGAAATTCCAATATTCTTCACTTCCCGGTACCTTCAAAAAGAATTCCACACAACTGTCTTCACACACATTCGTATTGTTTCGATAGTTTACAGCACGAAGATAATTGCAACGTACAAAGAAGTTTACATATATATAATTATCGCTATGTGCAACTGAAATCTCAGTCAAAGGATGATAAGGAAACTGCTTCTTCCAATTAACACAATTAATCCCATACGTTGGAGCCTTTGAGCTCAACACATCCGACACTGCATCCATTGTCAATCCGTCAAGTTCCACCATTCTGGGAACTTCCATCAAGCAATCTTTATTCATACCAATTCAATTATTGACATTATAAAACCGACAAACGACATCAAGCATATCAAACTGCCGATAACAATGTTTACAATCCACATACTACGCACATTAAAATGTCCGCGTACTTTATTGACAAAATAAGTTATCATCAGCCACCATGAAACGGCACCCAACAAAATCGACAGGAAACCAATAACATAATGGTACAATTTGAAATCTGGTGCAGGAAAGCCAAAACGGGCATACAGACCAATTATAAGAAAAATAATCAGCGGATTGGAAAACGTAAACAAGAAACCCGTTATCAAATCCTGGTGATAACTATTTTTCTTCGGCTTACACCCTTGAGCCTTCAATGCCTTCGCCGGATTTTTACGTGCAATGTATATGCCAAATCCCAACAGCACGACACTACCCACCAATTGCAACATAATCTCGTGGGCTTCTACAAATCCTGTTATCATTGACATACACAGCCCTACCAATAAAGCATAAATCAGGTCGGAAAGCGTAGCTCCCAGACCTGTATAAAAACCCGACAAACGACCTTTGTTCAAGGTTCTCTGTATGCACAACATGCCAATCGGCCCCATAGGAGCCGAGATCAACACCCCGATAGCTATTCCGTGTATAATCGCAAATAGAATATCCATATCATTTAACTCTACAAATATACGATTATTTACGGAATTATACATACAATGGGCATTCTAATTTAAGATTTCTAATCACAAAAATCCTATAATATTAACCAATTACTCTTCACAACAAGAGCCAATATAAAACAATCTAACGATTAAAAAAATTAGCACAATTATATCAATTATAAAAATCATATTATCTTTGAAAAGACAAAATAAATTCTATTAAACAGAAACATAATATACGACATGACTAAAATCAGAAAAAACTGTTTAGCTATTATAATTATATTATTCGTTTGCATCATAGTTGTAGTCTTATTATTCCCAAATTCCACAAAAAAGGATAATGCAAACACACCATTAGCGGATGCTTTAACTGACAGTATTTCCAAAATAATATCAACCTGCCCTGGAGAAATCGGAGTAGCGGTTATTATTAATAACACAGACACATTTGCTATAAACAACAAAAGCATATATCCGATGATGAGTGTGTTTAAAGTACATCAAGCTTTAGCACTTTGCAATGACTTTGACAAAAAAGGCTTTTCACTTGACACCTTGATAGCTATAAACAGGTCTAACCTTGATCCAAAAACTTGGAGCCCGATGATGAAAGACCATTCAGAGCCAACCATAAAGCTAACAGTCAAAGATTTATTACGATACACTCTCAGCCAAAGCGATAATAATGCAAGCAATTTCATGTTCAAGAACTTTACTAATGTTGCTCAAACTGACAGTTTTATAACCACACTTATTCCCCGCTCAAGTTTTCAAATAGCTTACACAGAGGAAGAAATGTCTACTGACCATAACAAAGCATATTCCAACTACACATCTCCACTTGGTGCAGCAATGTTGATGAACCGCTTGTTCACTGATAAAATAATCAACAACAAGCATCAGCTTTTTATTCAAAACACGCTAAAAGAATGCAAAACAGGCACTGACAGAATCGTAGCTCCACTTCTCGGAAAAGAAGGGATTACAATTGCACATAAAACAGGTTCTGGTTATACCAACGAAAATGGCATTCTTGCTGCCCATAATGATGTAGCCTATATTTGCCTCCCCAATAACACATGCTACACTTTGGCTATATTTGTTAAGGACATCAAAGGGAATGAATCAATGGCATCACAATTTGCATCACGTATATCGGCAGTCGTATATTCGTTACTGACACAAACACCGCAACAACCTTAATTTTTAATTTATGCAGCCAACCGTTTTTTGTTGGAGCCAAGTGATTCGTTTTGCATTTAATTACAGACAACGGAACGTATACAAAACCAAGGTTCCGCTTGTCTTGGTTAGTCATATTTTCAAAAAATCGGACGTGTCTTAGCATAATATTCAAAACAAGTATGCTTTTGCTTATGACTTTCGCTATCTTTGCGAAAAGCCTTGGTAATATTATGAGAAAAACAGCCACATTCATATTGTCCATACTCTTTTGTTTCCAAACATTGGGACAATCCCTCTATTGGGATTACCTTGCTGATTCATGTGAACTATCCCGCCACTTATCCGAAACCGGCTACATCAACATCGTCAACAAAGGAAAAACGGACATTCTTGAAGTGCACCCCTATTACACGAAAGACCGGGACTTCAACTATGAGGTCCGCATGAACTGCTCACAAGCAGAGCAACAAAGCCGTTTCCGAAAACAAACCGGCGACCGCAGACACGGACTTGTTATTGATTACATATCTCCGAGCAACTACTACCTGCTGTCCCTGAAATATTGCAACACGGCTGAATATGACGATGTGTTCAACGACCCGCATGCTCTCCTCGAATTCATCCACATAGATGGAAATAAGGGGCATGTACTTCAAACAGCAAAAATCAAATCAAAGATAGACCGATACAAACAGCACAATTCATTTTCAATAAATTATACCGACGGAATCTTGTCCATATATCTCGGCCATAAAGAACTCGAAAAGAGAATTTCTTTCAAATGGAAACCAAGCAGCGACACTTGCCGCATTGGCTACTTTGTATCTCCAAACAACAAACTGACTGTCAAAAGAATCAGTTTCTATGCTTCAGAAAAGAAAGAATTCCAAAACCAAACAAATTACACCCAGGCCTATATCGACTCTATGTTACAACAATCTAAAGATCCCATCGTCGGCTATTGGACCTATCTGGACAGAAACATGAACGAATCGCTTTTACGGTTGGGCGGCAGATACACGATTGCACTAATCGAAAAATCCGCCGGCAAATATGACATTGTTTACATGACAGGTGCAAGTGCACATGCCTCTTATTGGAAACCACTGATGCTGAAAGGCGTATTAACGACAACTCCATTCACGAACAACTTTAACCTCCAGTGGTATGACTCAAACAAAAACCCACTGCCCGACGAGGGGTACGCCACACTCGACAATGACATACTTTCCATCCATCTCCCGGTTCACGATACCTTAGTAAGGTTCTACAAACTTGACGATTTCAGCCCTGACACAATAGAATAGCATGCATCCTAAAAAATCGGGCAGACAATATCAAATTGCCTGCCCGATTTTTTATGCTTAAACAAATTTGTTATGCTTTGAACAAGTCGTTGAATTCTTCAACTGAAACTGTTTTTTCTTCCAAGCTTACAGCTTCTTTGATTGCAGCAAACAGCTTGTCTTCAACAGCCTTTTCAACCAAGTGTTGACGGTATTCTTTGTTTTCAAGGAAATCCTTAGAATATTTCTCAATCAATTCGTCAGGTACATTTGTCATACCATATTGTGCGAATTGTTGAGCAGCCAACAATTTAGCTTCATTCTTCAAATCGTCTTCACCAACCTTCACTTCAAGGTTCTTAGCGATTTTTTCCTTTACCAATTGCCATTCAGCAGCCGGACGCATACGGTTGAATTCGTCATCAACATTTTCGTCATTGATCTTTTCGTTTGTCTTCTTCAACCATTTCTTCAAGAACTCAACCGGCAATTCCATTTCGCCAACCTGAGCCATGATTACTTTTTGAGCGTCGATAGTGAAACGGTAGTTGCTGTCAAGAACCAATTGAGAAGCAATCATTTCTTTCATCTTAGCCTTGAATTCTTCTTCGTTGCTTACGCCGGCTTCTTTGCCAAACACATTGTCGAAGAATTCCTGATTCATTTCTGCCAATTTCAAGACAATGATTTCAGAAATTGTCAATTCGAAGTTTGAGTCAATATTTTCAGCTTCTGACTTTTCAACGTTCAACATTGTAGCGATTTCAGCTACACTGCCTTTGCTTGCAGCCTTCGGATTGAATACCACCTTGTCGCCAACAACCTTATCCAGGAATTTAGCACCTTCTTCTGTGCCTTTCAAATATTCCATAGACAAGATAGTGTTTGTTGTGTGGCCGCCTTCTTTAACACTGCCGTCTTCGTTCAATTCAACAACAGAACCCTTAACCAAAGCAGTTTCGTCAACCTTTTCGCCAGGAACCTGAGAACCGAAACGACGAGCATAAGCTTCAGTCTGACGCTGAACCATTGCATCATCAACAGCAATAGTGTAATATGGAACCTTTACATCCTTGTTCAATTCCACATTGAATTCAGGAGCCAAACCTACTTCAAATTTAAAAGTATATTCTTTTTGAGAAAGATCAACTTCCTGAGATTCTTCAGCCAATGGTTCGCCCAATACGCTGAGATTATTTTCTTTGATAAAATTGAAGAGTGCATCAACAGTTTCACGGTTAACCACATCCGCCAATACCTGTTTGCCAAACATTTTCTTCAAAATGCCAGCCGGTACTTTACCAGGACGGAAACCGTCAATACGGTGTTTCAAACCGATTGTCTTCAAATCCTTAGTTACTTTATCCTGATAGTCTTTTTCTTCAAGCGATACTGTGATAACAGCATTCACATTGCCGTTTTTTTCAATTGTTACGTTCATCTCGTAAAATTTATTTTATTTTCAGTTTATTATTCACATTAAGAAAAAAGCCCTGCTCTTTCCGGACTGCAAAATTACAGTTTATTGAGACTATTAACAAATTTAACACCACTTTTTTGCTTCTTCTACAAGTTAAAACTAACTAAATGTTGATTTTATGGGAGAATTGACGTCATCATTTTCTTCAAAATTCATCGGTTTTCGTCCAAAACATCTTTGCCGCCTCTTCTTTTTCATTAATCTATATTTTATAACTTTGCAGAATCATTTATCTAAAGATATCAATCGTGGCACTTAGAACTTCTAACAAAAGCATATTCAGGAATGTTGACTATTCCATCATAATCATTTATGCGCTGCTGGTCATTGCCGGAGCCATCAGTATCTATGCGGCCAGCTATGACTTTGACAACGCAAGCATGCTGGACCTTTCGGAATTTTCCGGAAAACAATTCGGCTGGATAATATTGTCGTTTGGAATCGGCACAGCTATATTAATGCTTGACGACTGGTTTTTCGAGACCTATGCTTATCTCATCTATACCATCATCATAGTCCTGCTGGTCGTGACCATATTCATAGCCCCGAACATCAAAGGATCACACTCCTGGATTGTATTGGGGCCGGTCAGTTTACAACCTGCAGAATTTGCAAAGTTCGCCACGGCTTTGGCATTGGCAAAACTTTTCAATGGCTACAATTTTTCCCTTAATGCGAAGGCGAGCAACTATATAAAAGCCGCAGTCATCATATTCCTGCCCATCGTTCTCATCTTGCTTCAAAACGAGACCGGCTCTGCCCTTGTCTTTACTTCACTGATATTTGTATTATACCGTGAAGGAATGAGCGGACTGATTCTTTACGCAGGACTTTGTGCCATTGTCATTTTTGTCGTAGGACTAAAATACTCGGCAATAGAAGTATTGGGCGTTTCTGGTGGTGAATTCATTGTTATGGTATTGATTCTGCTTATGATCATGGGCATGACCCTTATCTACTGCCGTAACAGCAAGGCTGCAAGAAATATATTTTTCATTTACGCAGGAATTTGTACCATCTACTTCGGGCTGATGGCGTTCGACATACTGCTGAACGGACGATTGCTCATCTATACCGCCCTTGCCGGAGCTATCGGCTATCTGATTTTTGAAATGACAAAAAAAGAGGCTAAGAAACTGGCTGTAACCGTCACCTTTGCCATCGCTTCTGTTCTTTTTCTGTTTTCAATCAACTACGTATTCTCTGAAATTCTTGGAAACCATCAGCAGATGCGTATTAAAGTTGCTTTAGGAATCGAAGAAGACCTCAGAGGAGCCGGATACAATGTAAACCAGTCCAAAATTGCTATCGGTTCCGGAGGATTCTGGGGCAAAGGTTTTCTGAATGGAACACAGACGAAGCTGAAATACGTGCCCGAGCAACACACCGACTTCATTTTCTGTACGATTGGCGAAGAAGAAGGATTTGTTGGAACAAGCCTTGTTCTCATCACATTCATGATACTCATATTAAAAACCATACAGATTGCCGAACGCCAACATACGGCCTTCGGCAGAGTTTACGGATATTGTGTCGCATCCTATCTGCTGTTCCATTTAGGCATCAATATCGGCATGGTTATCGGGCTCTGCCCCGTAATTGGCATCCCACTTCCCTTCTTCAGTTATGGCGGCTCGTCACTGCTTGCCTTCACTTTATTGTTATTTATCCTGCTGAAAATTGACGCATCACGCACACAGCATAATTATTAAAAGAAAAACTCGGATTTTTCAAATCCGAGTTTTTCTTTATATCGTATTAGTACAATTTCAACACCTCGTCGACAAACGCTTCGTCATCCAAATCATAGGGAAGCCAATTAATATGAAATCCCCTCCGTTCCATTCCCCGGAACCAAGTCATCTGGCGTTTGGCAAACTGATGAATTGCAATTTCAAGACCATTCACCATCTCGTCATAGGTTGATTGACCAATGATATAATTTGTCAAAAACTTATATTCCAAACCGTAATAAATCAAATCTTCCGGCGACACACCCGAATCCAATATATTCCGTACTTCTTCCACCATGCCGGAGTCAAGACGCGATTTCAAACGCGAGGATATTCTCTCTCGACGCTCTTCACGGCCAATTTCAACGCCTATAATCAATGCATTTTCAACCGGGTGAGGTGTGGTATCCACTTTTAAATTCGGATGTTCATGATAATATTGTTGTATTTCAATCGCCCGAATAGCCCGTTTGGCAGTATCGATATCTGTCGTGTTATGCAATTTCTTCATGCGTTCCAGAATTGCCGTCAATTCCTCCAATGACTTTCCTGCAAGTTCTGCCCTCAAAGCCTTGTTTTCAGGAACCTCAGGAAGTTTCAGCCCATTCAGAACCGCTTCTACATATAGCCCGGTTCCACCACAAAGTATCGGTGTTTTTCCTTTTGCCAATATAGAATCACGGGCAGCTTGATAATCCCGAAGATATTCAAAAAGATTGTATTTGTAACCGGCCGGGCAAATGTCAATCAAATGATACGGAACATTTTTATATTCTTCCAAATCTTTTCCCGTACCGATATCCATCCCCCGATATATCTGCCGGGAATCGGCGCTGATTATTTCCGTATTCAATCGTTCTGCCAAAGCAACGGCCTTATGCGTTTTTCCCGATGCTGTCGGACCTAATATGACAATCAAGTTTTTCATTTCAAACCTTCAATATACTGATACCAGACCTTCTTCAACAATCTAAAAGAAAGGTCTTTATTAAATTTTGACAATATCATCCATCGGTTGTTGCTGAAATCAACAGTCGATGTTCTAATCTCATTTATCTGGAAATCGGGGATATACCCTTTCGCCTGTACAATTTTACTGCCGTCTGCGTTATACAGTTTGCTTGTCAGCATTACCGTATAAACGCGATGCAATTCCGCACACAGTATTTTCGAGAAACTTTTCTGGAATCGTCCTTCCAATTCCGGTTTCGTCCACCAACGCCCAATGCCGTCAGACGCGGACTTCGCGTTGTCAACTGAAGAGCAGTCATCTATAAAACAAAAATAATGCTCCACACTGCGCCGGTTCTTTAAATCCATACTTCCGTAGCAGAACCTCACAAAATCACTCTGCACATATCCCATTTCTCTCGACATATACTGCACGGCATTTCCTAAAGAAATGGCTTCTGAAAAAGGCTCCGTAAACTGAAAAGGCGTATCATATTTGCCGTCTTTTTCAGTTAAATACAACCTGTCTCCACATATAAGCAAAATTCTCACAAGTTTGGAATGTCCGCCATGTTCTCGGTCCTCCTGTGCAAGTTTCTTTCGGTAAAACACTCCGATTGCCCAATAACGTAATCGCAAAGCAACGAGGTCAAACACAAGGAATACGACCGGGCTAAATACGAACACAAATAAAGGCCAGCCCGAAATTTCACCGGATTCCACGTCACAAATGAAATAACAGGTCCATGTGATTAGCGCAAGCAGTGAAGTTATTTTGATTATTCGAGGAAGAAGGAAACGGTTTTCCTTGAAATAGATATGGCCCAACAATTCCCGTTCATAAGGCGTGCCATTTCGAAGCAGGCAATCCATGCAAAACACATTGCGGGAATGACGCTTGTAAACAAAAGTCGTCAGTACAGCCGTCAGCGCGGAAAGAAACATAATCGTAAAATATGGAAGACGCTCCAACGCATCTCCCCAAAATGTTTCCGTAGAATACTTGGCCATAATCGCCACAAAATAAGAAGCAAAAGCATAGACAAGCAACACTCTCGCAACGATATACGGTATCAGCACACATGTTTCCGAACGACTCCGCCGATTATGCCGAACAAAAGCAAACAATGCGAGCGAAAGCACCAACGCCAAAAACGGTACGACTTTATTTTGAAAGGCATAACTAACAATAGGGACAAGTGATATTGCACTTGCCCCTATTGCATAATTCCGCCAAATCAAATAGGCGGAACAGCTGGAAATATTATTACACTTGTTCGTCACCAGTTACTTTTTCAAATGATTGTCAAAGAAGCTCAGAACCTTCTTATACAACGTAAATCGAGTTTCCCCTCCGTTGATGTGATGGTTCTTGTTAGGATAAACCACCATATCCGGCAATTTGTTCAATTCAGCAAGTTTTGAAACAAAAGCGAAGGTATTCTCAATATGCACATTATCATCGGCTGAACCTGAAACGATGAGCAAATCACCTTTTAAATTGGCCGCACGGAAAAGTGCCGAACTGTTGTCATATCCCACTTGGTTCTGTTGTGGTGTACGCATAAAACGTTCCGAATAAATTGTATCATAGAAACGCCAGTCTGTCACAGGCGCAACAGCAACTCCGGCAGCAAATCGATTGCCTTTCTCCGTCATAGCCATGAGGGTTTCATAACCACCATAACTCCATCCAAAAATGCCGATGCGGTCAGCATCCACATATGGCAAAGTCGCCAAATAATTGGAAGCCGCTACCTGGTCCTGACTTTCATATTTACCCAATTGCATATATACAGTCGACGCAAAATCCTTACCGCGTCCACCTGTACCACGTCCGTCAACGCAAACCACGATATACCCCTGAGTTGCCGCATAGTGCAACCAATCCAATTCCCAACGGTTCAACACCAATTGCGAACCCGGACCGCTATATTGATACATAATAACCGGATACTTTTGGGAAGAATCAAAATCATTCGGTTTCAACATATAGCCGTTCAATTCGTGTCCATTGCTTGAGAATGTGAAGAATTCCTTTGAAGGCATCGCATCTTTATATTTCGCTGCATACGCATCATTGGTTTCCAGCACACGCATCTCCTTGCCTTTTGAATTGTAAAGCACATACGTGTCTGGGGTATCAACATCACTGTGGCGCAAAATATAATATGACAAGTCCGCATTAAATTCAGCGGAATTTGCACCTTTCACCAAAGAAATCGGCTTGTTTATACCTTTTTTATCAACCATCGCAACCGTACGGTTAAGCGATCCTTCCTGCGTAGACTGGAAATAGCATGTTCCTGTCAATTCATCATAGCCGTAAAAGTCAGTCACTTCCCAATCACCTTTAGTAATTTGCCGCATCAGGCTTCCGGCATTTGAATATTGATATAAATGAGTGTATCCGCTTCGCTCGCTTGCAACGATAAAAAATGAATCATAATACTTGGTCATCGATGTCAACGACGGCTCAATCCACGACTCCGACTTGTCTGTATAAATAAGTTTTGCAATGGCGGAACGAGGGTTAACAGCATAAAGCTTCATTTCATTCTGATTGCGGTTGAGCGTATTCACCATCAACCGTTCGGGCGTTTTACCGAATTCAATTTTATTGACATATCCGTCATAGTCCAATGGAACGTTCATTGTTTTCAATGCACGCGTTTCCACATCATAGCTCATTACCTGCACTTTAGAATTAACCTCTCCGGCAACAGGATATTTATATTCTGCAATGTTGGCATACGTTTCCATTTCAGAACCTTTTTCCCCGACCTCACGATACATTGGGTATTCGTACATCGGCACCTCCGATTCATCCCAACGGATAAACGCAAGCATCAGATTATCAGGCGACCATGTCAGTGAACTTGTCATTCCAAACTCTTCCTGATAAACCCAATCCGGCACACCGTTGATCACATGGTTCAATTCTCCGTCCTTTGTCACCGGAATTTCTGTACCATAATCCAATTTGGCCACATATATATTATTGTCACGCACAAATGCAATCATACGACCGTCCGGAGAAAATGTCGGACATTCCTGTGCTCCATTTTCCGACAATGGTTTGATATTGTTTCGGGCAATATCATATACGTAGTATGATGCACGGAAAGAGTTACGGTAAATCTTCTCCACATTCGTATATAACAACAGCAGTTTTTCATTCGGAGAAAGAATATAGCCGTCCCATGAGCTGACAGCGCAATCCCGCAATTTATCTGAATCCATCACAACACCCAACATCTTTCCGGTTTTGTAATCATAACGCTCCACACGTTTGCCGTCACCCGAAAGCATCAGGTATGTATCTCCACTTTGTTCCGAAACAATAGGCTGCAATCTTTCGGGAGTTGCATCCAAAGAGCAGTCCTTAAGTGTCAGCTCTTGCCCCCAAACATTCACAATGCCACCGGCAATAGCTACAAAAGCAGCTATACAGATTTTTCTATAATTCATTTTCTTGATATTTATATGATGTACAAAAGTACGAATAAAAAGTGACAAACTGAAAAATGCGACAAAGTTATTGGCAGATAGACGTTTTAGGACAGGCAAATTATAACCCATCCCTCAAGTGCACTGCACAATAACATTTTTTACATATCTGTTGCCAGACAACGATTCATTCCCGTGACTCCTTTTGGCGACGCCCGCCAATTGTCAAACCGATAGCCAAACTTAAATTGTGAAAACCTTTTCTACTTATATTTAATTGGGCAGTAATCCGGAAATGGTACAACAACTCCACCCCAACACGAGGTGCAAACAGCATCGACATTCCAGAAAAAGGGAAATATTTATCCCCAACAACATCATTATAGGCAACCCCTATCGCGGTTCCAGCGAAAGGATTGAATTTATCACCTTGACGGAAATTATAATCACCCGTTAAAGCAAGTGCCAATATCCGGTTACTCTGCCAACGGTCATAGCCGTCATTATAAAGATGTTCGTAGCCACGTCGGGCCGTAGACAAATCAAGCATAAGGCCACAATCCCACGGAGTACCTTTGAAATTGTATCTACCCTCTAAACCCAATGACGCGCCTATCTGTGATTTACCTGTATGGTAGCCGCCGACCGGCGTTGTCAAACCGGCCCTGACCTCCCCTTCCATTTTTTGCACGATGTTATATTTGCTTTGGCCATAAACAGCAAGCGAATCAGCTATCATGAAAAGGATAAACAAAAATACTGTTTGAATGGGATTAGTCATTTGCTTTAAATTATAAATGCGTTTCTGCACAAAAATACGGATTCCTTTTCTGATATCGAAACCATCATCACAAAAAACATTCAACTTTGCCCGATTGTTATTAACTTTGTACCCGCAATTAACTACTTTACTGATGACAATGATTTTTGAACCCTTGGCAGAACGGCTCCGCCCGAAAAGCCTTGACGACTACATCGGGCAAAAACATTTAGTGGGACCGGACGGCATTCTCCGACGGATGCTTGAATCCGGGCACATTTCCACATTTATTTTATGGGGGCCTCCGGGGGTTGGAAAGACAACGTTGGCAAGAATCATTGCCACACACGTCAAAGCCCCGTTCTATACGCTTTCGGCTGTTCATTCAGGAGTTAAGGAAGTTCGGGAAGTACTGGATAAATGCGTTGCCAATCAAAACAGCATATTCAGTTCCCATCGCCCGATTTTGTTTATCGACGAAATCCATCGTTTCAACAAATCGCAACAGGATTCCCTGCTTGGTGCAGTGGAAATGGGCACAGTGACACTTATAGGTGCCACCACCGAAAACCCCTCGTTTGAAATCATTCGTCCATTGTTGTCCAGAGCACAAGTATATGTACTTCAACCGCTTGACAACGATGACTTGAACGAAATACTGCAACGCGCCATCACAAAGGATGAAGTGTTGAAAAACAAGACAGTCAAAATCGTCGAAACAGAAGCCTTGTTCCGATATTCCGGAGGTGATGCACGAAAACTGCTGAACATCATTGATCTCATGATGCAGGCCACAAAAGATGATGAGCCACTGATTATCAGGAACGACATTGTCACGGAACAATTGCAGCAAAACCCGGCCGCATATGACAAAAATGGAGAAATGCATTATGATATCATCTCCGCATTCATAAAGTCAATACGGGGAAGCGACCCCGATGCTGCCGTTTACTGGCTGGCGCGCATGATTGCCGGAGGCGAAGACCCCGCTTTCATTGCGAGAAGACTTGTTATATCCGCCGCTGAAGATGTAGGCCTGGCCAATCCCAATGCCCTACTGCTCGCCAATGCGACTTTTGACGCCTTGCAAAAAATAGGATGGCCAGAAGGACGTATTATTCTGTCGGAATGTGCTGTTTATTTAGCTACATCACCGAAAAGCAATTCCGCCTACAATGCTATCAACGCAGCGCTAGACTATGTCGACAAGACTGGCAATTTGCCTGTCCCTCTCCACTTGCGCAATGCGCCGACAAAGTTGATGACAGAATTAGGTTATGGGGCAGATTACAAATACGCCCACAACTATCCGAACCATTTTGTCAAGCAACAGTATCTCCCGAACAAAGCCCAAGATATGAAATTCTGGATAGCGGCCGACAATCCACATGAACTCAAGATGAAAGAGCGAATGGATTTTCTATGGGAAAACAATAAATGAATATAAACTAACAAACAAGAATATTTTATGATTTACAGCGAAATTTGTAACGGTATTCACTATGTAGGGGTCAACGACAGAACAACAACTCGTTTTGAAGGAATTTGGCCTCTCCCTTATGGTGTAACTTACAACTCCTACATTGTCAAAGGAAACAATGCAACAGCCCTGATCGACGGTGTTGAAATTTCACACTGCCAACGACTGATTGACCGCATAAAATCGGCAGCGCCCAGCGCAACTCTCGACTATATGATTATCAACCACATGGAGCCTGACCATTCAGGATCCGTGCAGACATTGCGCAACGCTTTTCCTCAAATGAAAATTATAGGAAACGCAAAAACAGCCGATATGCTGAAAGGCTACTACCAGATTACAGACAATATTATTGTTGTCAAGGATGGTGAAGAACTGGATTTGGGAGGAAAAACACTGCAATTCCACTTGACACCGATGATTCATTGGCCGGAAACAATGATGACTTATGTCGTTGAGGACAAAGTTCTGTTTTCGGGTGATGCATTCGGATGTTTCGGTGCTATCAATGGTGGCATTTTGGATTCTGAAACAGACACTTGTCTATACTATTCGGAAATGGCAAGATATTATTCAAACATCGTTGCCAAATACGGCATTTTTGTACAGAAAGCATTAGCAAAACTCAACGGACTGCAGCTTGACTACATCTGTTCTACTCACGGCCCGGTATGGCATCAGGAAATTGAAAAAGTAATTTCCGAATACGACAGACTCAGCAAGAACGAAGCCGAAGAAGGTGTAGTTATTGCTTATGGCTCCATGTACGGAAATACGGAAGACATGGTTGACATCATTTCCCGTCAGCTTGCAATTTGCGGTATTCGAAAAATTCGCGTCCACAACGTGTCATATACGGATGAGTCCTATATTCTTCGCGACATTTACAATTACCGTGGACTTATCATCGCGAGTCCTACTTACAATGGACAAGCATTCCCAAAGATTGAGTCTTTGTTGAAGTCTTTGCAACTGAGAGGCACTTCCAACAAACTGTTTGCTCGCATCGGTTCTTTTACATGGGCACCGGCCGCAGTTAAGAATGTAAATGCGCTCACTGAAAAGCTGAATTTCACGGTTGTAGGAGAACCGATTGAAATGAAGCAAGGAATCACACCAGAAGTCATTGAACGTTGTAAAGAACTCGCCACAGAATTTGCAAATCAGCTAAAAAACACGAAATAGCTAAAGACTAAAAACGGGCCTAAGCATAATGCTTGGCCCGTTTTTCCATTTTCTTGCGAACCCTTCTTTAAGTATCCATATATTTTTACTAATTTTGCAAAGCATTATATAGTCCTTATAAATAGCTTTGCATTTTAGAAGAATAATTTAATTTCAAAATATGGCAGAAACATCATTGTTACATCGTCTGGACGGCATTGACGCACGCTTTGAAGAAGTGAGTCTTTTAATTACCGACCCTTCTGTTATCAGCGACATGAAAAGATTTGTCAAACTGACAAAAGAATATAAAGACCTCGAAAAACTGACAAGTGTCACCAACAAATACAAAAAAATGCTGCGTGATATTGATGAGGCAAAAGCTGTACTGGAAACAGAATCCGATCCTGATTTAAAAGAACTCGCAAAAGAAGAGCTCGAAGCCAACACCAACGCCATTCCGGCATTGGAAGAAGAAATCAAACTGCTTCTTATCCCTGAAGATCCGGAAGATTACAAGAACGCCATTATTGAAATCCGTGGTGGTACAGGTGGTGACGAAGCCGCTATTTTTGCAGGCGACTTGTTCCGTATGTATGCCAAATATTGTGAAACCAAAGGCTGGAAAATGGAAGTGTCCAGCTTCAGCGAAGGTACAGCCGGAGGATACAAGGAAATCATCTGTTCCGTTACTGGAGAGAAAGTATACGGCACACTTAAATATGAATCCGGAGTGCATCGCGTACAGCGTGTTCCGGCCACAGAAACTCAAGGCCGCGTACATACATCTGCCGCATCTGTTGCCGTTCTGCCGGAAGCAGAGCCATTTGATGTAGAAATCAATGAAGGTGAAATCAAATGGGATACATTCCGTTCCGGTGGTGCCGGCGGTCAGAACGTCAACAAAGTGGAATCCGGAGTACGCTTGCGTTACAACTGGAAAAACCCGAATACGGGCGTCGTAGAAGAAATTCTTATTGAATGTACCGAAACCCGCGACCAGCCCAAGAACAAAGAGCGTGCATTGTCCCGATTGCGTACATTTATCTACGACAAGGAACACCAGAAATATGTAGACGACATCGCATCCCGTAGAAAGACAATGGTATCGACCGGCGACCGTTCTGCAAAAATCCGCACATACAACTATCCGCAAGGCCGTATCACAGACCACCGTATCAATTACACCATTTACAACTTGGCGGCATTCATGGACGGCGACATTCAGGATTGCATCGACAACTTGATTATTGCGGAAAATGCTGAAAAGCTAAAAGAAAGTGAATTATAAAACCCAATAACAGACTGGAGTATGAACAGACAAACATTAGTTGAAAACATCAAGAAGAAACAATCATTCTTGTGTGTCGGTCTTGACACGGACCTCAAAAAAGTGCCCGAATTTCTTCTATCCAAAGAAGATCCTATCTTCGAGTTCAATAAAAGCATCATTGATGCTACTGCCCCATTCTGTATAGCCTACAAACCGAACCTTGCATTCTATGAATGCTTTGGAACAGAAGGCTGGATAGCATTTGAAAAAACGATAAAATACATAAAGGAAAACCATCCTGATATTTTCATCATCGCTGATGCCAAGCGTGGTGACATCGGCAACACATCCAAGATGTATGCCCGCAGCTTCTTTGAGCACCTCGATATTGACGCTCTTACCGTTGCTCCTTACATGGGAGAAGACAGCGTCACTCCGTTCCTCGGCTATGACAACAAATGGGTAATCGTATTGGGACTTACTTCCAACAAGGGTTCACACGATTTCCAATTGACAAAGGACGAGAACGGCACTCCGCTGTTTGAAACAGTCATGAGAAAAGTATCATCCTGGGGAACTACAGACAACACAATGTTCGTAGTTGGTGCAACGCAAGGTCAAATGTTTGAGGATGTTCGCAAAATTGTTCCGAATCATTTCCTTCTTGTTCCGGGCGTGGGAGCACAAGGCGGTAGCCTCCAGGACGTGGCAAAATACGGCATGACACCGGAATGTGGCCTTATCGTCAACTCGTCACGTGCCATCATCTATGCTTCCAACGGTGAAGACTATGCGGAAGCAGCTGCTAGAGAAGCAGAAAAAGTACGGAATGAAATGAGCGAATTGCTGAAAGCGCACAAAATTATTTAAGGTATTTTTGCGAGTTCACAATATCGCTTTGAAATAATATTAGTATATTTGTCCCGATTTAAGAAATAAACTATCTAATATAGAATAACGATATGACAAACATTGACAATTACGATTTCAAAGGCAAAAAAGTCTTTGTTCGTGTAGACTTTAACGTTCCATTGGACGAAAATTTCAACATCACAGACGACACTCGTATGGTGAAGGCTATGCCGACAATCAAGAAAATCCTCGCTGAAGGCGGTAGCGTAATCATCGGTTCTCACCTTGGTCGTCCTAAAAAAGGTCCGGAAGACAAATTCTCTTTGAAACACATTGTTGAACACTTGAAAGAACTTCTCCCAGGCACAACTGTAAAATTTGCAAACGACAGCCGTGGCGAAGTAGCTGTAAACGCAGCAAAAGAACTTCAAGCTGGTGAAGTGCTTCTTCTTGAAAACCTGCGTTTCTACGCAGCAGAAGAAGGCAAACCAAGAGGTTTGGCTGAAGATGCTTCTGACGAAGAAAAGGCTGCAGCTAAAAAAGCTGTTAAAGCTGACCAGAAGAAATTTGCTGAAGAATTGGCAAGCTATGCTGACGCTTACGTAAACGATGCATTCGGTACTGCTCACCGTGCACACGCTTCTACTGCAGTTATGGCTGAATTCTTCAAGAGCGAAGACAAGATGTTCGGTTATTTGATGCAAAACGAAGTAAACGCTGTTGAACGCGTTCTTAACCATATTGAACACCCATTCACTGCAATCATGGGTGGTAGCAAGGTTTCTTCTAAAATCGACATCATCACTAACCTTCTTACAAAAGTTGACAACCTTATCATTGCCGGTGGTATGACTTACACATTCGTTAAGGCTCTCGGCGGTTCTATCGGCCAGTCAATTTGCGAAGATGACAAGCTCGACCTCGCTTTGAACATCATCGAAACAGCTAAAAAGAACAACGTAAACCTTGTTTTGGCAGTCGACGCAAAAATCGGTGACGACTTCAGCAACGATTGCAACAGCAAGTTCTGCGATGTTCGCGAAATTCCTGATGGTTGGGAAGGCTTGGATATCGGTCCTAAATCTGAAGAACTCTTTGCTAACGTTATCCGCAATTCTAAGACTATTCTTTGGAACGGTCCTACAGGTGTGTTCGAATTCGAAAACTTCACACACGGTAGCCGCGCAGTAGGTCTCGCTATTGCTGAAGCAACAAAGAACGGTGCATTCTCATTGGTAGGTGGTGGCGACTCTGTTGCTTGTGTCAACAAGTTCGGTCTTGCTGACCAAGTATCTTATGTTTCTACCGGTGGTGGTGCTTTGCTTGAAGCAATCGAAGGCAAAGTTTTGCCGGGTATCGCAGCTGTACAAGCTTAAAAATTACTAAAACATAGACAAAAGCGCTCTTCATTCCTTGAAGGGCGCTTTTTTATTGCTTTTTAAACACCTTAATCAAAAATTTATTTACTACTTTTGCATAGATGAATGCATGCGATTTTATAAGTTAATTTGAAATCGATAAGTATTAAAATACAACCTAAACTCTAAACTCATATTTTTAAAATTATGGCAGAAAACAGAGAAAAATTGTTCGACCAATTCCCACCTGTTTCTACTGAAACATGGAAAGAAAAAGTCGTTGCCGACCTGAAAGGCGCTGATTTCGACAAGAAATTGGTATGGCGAACAAACGAAGGTTTCAATGTGCAGCCAATGTATCGCGCTGAAGACATCGAAAATCTGAAGACTACAGACTCTCTTCCTGGAGAGTATCCGTTCATCAGAGGTACTAAAACCAACAATGAATGGTACATTCGCCAAGCTATTGTAGTTGAGAACGTTGAAGAAGCTAACACAAAAGCTAAAGACGTAACATCTAAAGGCATCACATCATTAGGCTTCAAGGTAAAGAAAGACGAACTCACTGCTGCCGATTTCAAAACTCTACTCGACGGTATCAACGTAGAGAAGACAGAAATCAACATCGAAGCTTGTCCTCGTCACGCAGTTGCTAATGCAAAAGCTTTGGTTGAATATCTCACATCAGCCAATTTGGTAGACGTTTTCAAAGGCTCCATTAAATTTGATCCGTTTGTAAGACTGCTCAAACACGGTGTTGACTTTGCCGGAGATATCAAAGAAACAGCTAAGGAAATCCTTGCAATAGTTGCTCCAGTTAAGAACCTGAGAGTATTTACTGTTGATTCTGTAATGCTGAGCGATGCAGGTGCTTATATTTCACAAGAACTGGGATATGCTTTGTCTTGGGGTAACGAATGGATGGCTCAATTGACAGAAGCAGGTGTTTCTGCCGACGAAGCTGCCAAACGCATCAAGTTCAACATGGGTATTTCTTCCAACTACTTCATGGAAATTGCAAAATTCCGTGCTGCACGCATGCTTTGGGCTCAAATCGTAAAACAATACAATCCTGAATGTGACTGCGCTTGCAAAATGAACGTTCACGCTACTACATCAAAGTTCAACCAAACAATCTTTGATGCTCACGTGAATTTGCTTCGCACACAAACTGAAACAATGTCAGCAGCTATTGCCGGTGTAGATTCTATCACTGTAACTCCGTTCGACGCTCAATACAAGACTCCGGACGATTTTTCTGAAAGAATTGCCCGCAATCAGCAACTTCTGTTGAAGGAAGAAAGCCACCTCGATAAAATTACAGACCCTGCAGGCGGTTCATATTATGTAGAAACTTTGACTGTTTCTATCGCCGACACTGCTTGGAAACTGTTCCTTGAACTTGAAGAAAAAGGCGGCTTCTATGCTGCACTGAGAGAAGGATATGTTCAGGCTCAGGTAACTGAAACTTCAAAGAAACGTCACGCAGACGTTGCAAGAAGAAAAGAATCTCTGCTTGGTACAAACCAATTCCCGAACTTCAACGAAATGGCAGGCGACAAAATCGTTTTGGAAGGCTGCAAATGCGGTTGTGCACACAATGCTGAAGGCGGTGTAGCAACAATCCCGACAGAAAGAGCTGCCAGCGATTTCGAAGCTCTTCGTCTTGCGACAGAAAAGGCCGCAAACCGTCCGAAAGTATTTATGTTGACAATCGGTAACCTCGCAATGCGCTTGGCCCGTTCTCAATTCTCTGCTAACTTCTTTGCTTGTGCCGGCTACGAAATCATCGATAACCTTGGCTTCAACAGTGTTGAAGAAGGTATCAATGCCGCTATGGAAAAGAAAGCAGATATTGTTGTGTTATGTTCTAGCGACGATGAATATGCAACATTCGCTCCGGAAGCATTCAAACTTCTCAACGGACGTGCTGAATTTGTTGTAGCAGGAAATCCGGCTTGCACTGAAGAACTTCAGGCTGCAGGTATCACAAACTTTGTTCACGTTCGCAGCAATGTTCTTGAAACTTTGCAGGCTTTCAATGCTAAACTATTAAAATAACAGAACAACGATGAGACCAAATTTCAAAAATATAGATATCAAATCGGATGCTTTCAACGTTAAGCACGCCCCGATTGCAGAAGGAGAAAAATGGGTTACTCCGGAATTGATTCCGGTAAAACCGATTTACACAAAAGAAGACCTCGAAGGTCTTGAACATCTGAACTACGTAGCTGGTATCCCTCCATTCTTGAGAGGCCCGTACAGCGGTATGTACGCAATCCGTCCTTGGACTATCCGTCAGTATGCAGGTTTCTCTACTGCAGCAGAATCTAATGCATTCTACCGCCGTAACCTTGCTTCTGGACAGAAAGGTCTTTCCGTAGCATTCGACCTTGCTACACACCGCGGTTACGATGCTGACCACGAACGCGTTGTCGGTGACGTTGGTAAAGCCGGTGTATCCATCTGTTCAGTTGAAGATATGAAAGTTTTGTTCGACGGTATTCCTTTGAACAAAATGTCTGTATCAATGACAATGAACGGTGCTGTTCTTCCGGTTCTTGCCTTCTACATCAACGCTGGTTTGGAACAGGGCGCAAAATTGGAAGAAATGGCCGGTACTATTCAAAATGATATCTTGAAAGAGTTCATGGTGCGTAACACATACATCTACCCACCGGAATTCTCTATGCGCATTATTGCCGATATCTTTGAATACACTTCACAAAACATGCCTAAGTTCAACTCAATCTCTATCTCTGGTTACCACATGCAGGAAGCAGGTGCAACAGCAGATATCGAGTTGGCTTACACATTGGCCGACGGTCTCGAATACCTCCGTGCCGGTGTAAACGCAGGTATGGACATCGACGCATTTGCTCCGCGTTTGTCTTTCTTCTGGGCTATCGGTATGAACTTCTTCATGGAAATTGCCAAGATGCGTGCTGCACGTATGTTGTGGGCTAAGATCGTTAAGCAATTCAATCCGAAGAACCCGAAATCACTTGCTTTGCGTACACACAGCCAGACTTCAGGTTGGTCACTTACTGAACAGGATCCGTTCAACAACGTTGGCCGTACTTGTATTGAAGCTATGGGTGCTGCTCTCGGCCACACTCAGTCACTTCACACAAATGCACTTGACGAAGCAATTGCATTGCCTACAGACTTCTCTGCACGTATTGCACGTAATACTCAAATCTACATCCAGGAAGAAACCTACATCACTAAAGAAATTGACCCATGGGCAGGTTCTTACTATGTAGAAGCTTTGACAAACGAACTTGCACACAAAGCTTGGGAACACATCCAGGAAATCGAAAAACTTGGCGGCATGGCCAAAGCTATTGAAACTGGTCTTCCGAAACTGCGTATTGAAGAAGCTGCAGCTCGTACACAGGCTCGCATCGACTCAGGCAAGCAAACTATTGTCGGCGTAAACAAATATCGTCTGGAAAAAGAAGATCCTATCGATATCTTGGAAATTGACAATACAGAAGTACGTAAAGAACAAATCGAACGTCTGCACGAACTCCGCGCAAACCGTGACGAAGAAGCTGTTAAGAAAGCATTGGCTGCTATCACAGAATGTGTTCGCACAAAGAAAGGCAACCTGCTTGACTTGGCTGTAAAAGCTGCCGCTGTAAGAGCTTCTTTGGGTGAAATTTCTGACGCTTGCGAAGAAGTAGTCGGACGTTATAAAGCAGTAATTAGAACAATTTCAGGCGTGTACTCATCAGAAACTAAACAAGATCCGGACTTCATCAAAGCACAACAAATGTGCGAAGAGTTCGCTAAGAAAGAAGGTCGTCAACCTCGTATCATGATTGCCAAGATGGGTCAGGACGGTCACGACCGTGGTGCAAAAGTTGTAGCGACAGGTTATGCTGACTGCGGTTTCGACGTAGATATGGGTCCGTTGTTCCAGACTCCGGCAGAAGCTGCCCGTCAGGCTGTTGAAAACGACGTTCACTTCCTCGGCGTATCATCTTTGGCTGCAGGTCACAAGACACTTGTACCGCAAGTTATCGAAGAACTGAAGAAATTGGGTCGCGAAGACATCATCGTTATCGCTGGTGGTGTTATCCCGGCACAAGACTACGACTTCCTCTACAAGGCAGGTGTAGCAGCAATCTTCGGTCCTGGTACTCGCATTCCGCAAGCAGCTATCAAGATGCTCGAAATCTACAACTCTACAGCTGAATAATTCAATTGTAGCAATTGTTTGAATACATTGTCACCAATAAAGGTTGACATCCAAAATAAAAATCACAGCATGGTTTCCGTGCTGTGATTTTTTTATAAACACTCTATACTTTTTATTTTACAAATAATACCTCCAACTTCACCTATTCTACCCTACACATAATATTATATCCAAAGGTAAGCGACTATATATAACCATCATTTGGTTTTGGCATTTAATTTCTCTGCCTTTATAGAATTTGGAGGTTAACATACAATTGCAAAACCAGAAAATTGCATTTTCGTTTGCCACTGCGCTCACCTTTTGCTATCTTTGCCAATAAAAAACAAACAAAATGAAAGATCAATTACAAAAGAAGCTAAGTGATTCGCCTGCGTGGCGGTGGACAGCGCTATTGCTATTGGCATTAGCCATGTTCTGTTCATACATTTTTATGGACATTCTGTCTCCTATCAAGGACCTTATGCAATCGACACGCGGTTGGGATTCCACTGCATTCGGAACAATGCAAGGTTCGGAAACATTCCTCAATGTGTTTGTATTCTTCCTCATTTTTGCGGGTATCATCCTCGACAAAATGGGTGTTCGCTTTACAGCCGTTCTTTCCGGTGCAGTAATGCTGGTTGGTGCCATCATCAACTGGTATGCCGTTACTGAATCATTCATGGGCAGCAGCCTTGAAAACTGGTTCAACAACAATCTGAACTACATTCCTGGATTTGATGAACTTGGGATATCTCCTTTCTATGAAGGCATGCCGGCTTCTGCCAAATTTGCCGCTATCGGCTTCATGATCTTCGGTTGCGGTGTTGAAATGGCAGGTATCACCGTTTCACGCGGTATCGTAAAATGGTTTAAAGGAAAAGAAATGGCGTTGGCAATGGGCTCGGAAATGGCGTTGGCTCGTCTGGGTGTTGCAACCTGTATGATTTTCTCTCCGGTATTTGCAAAACTTGGCGGTGATATCGATGTTTCCCGCTCTGTTGCTTTCGGTGTTGTATTGCTGATGATTGCGCTCATCATGTTCCTTGTTTATTTCGTTATGGATAAGAAACTGGATGCGCAAACCGGCGAAGCTGAAGAAAAGGACGATCCATTCAAAATCAGCGACATTGGCAAAATTCTCCGTAGCAGCGGCTTCTGGTTGGTTGCATTGCTGTGTGTACTTTACTATTCAGCCATTTTCCCGTTCCAGAAATATGCCGTAAATATGCTTCAATGCAACCTCACATTTACGGAAGTTGACCCTAACTCATTCTGGGCAACTAATACAGTAACCGTTATCCAATACTGCATCATGCTCGTTGTGGCAGCAGCTGCATTCATGAGCAACTTCTCGAAAAATGTAAAAATGAAATACACCCTGTTGGCTGTAGCCATCATTTCATTGATGGTATTCTGCTACATGGGCTACATGCGTCAAAGTGCAGAAACAGTGTTTGCAGTGTTCCCGTTGCTGGCCGTAGGTATCACCCCTATTCTCGGCAACTATGTTGACCACAAAGGCAAAGCTGCAACCATGCTGATTCTCGGCTCCGTGCTTTTGATTGCCTGCCACCTTACATTTGCCTTTATCCTTCCGATGTTCAAAGGCAACATGGTCGGCGGAACAATCATTGCCTATGTCACAATTCTTGTACTTGGTGCCAGCTTCTCTCTTGTGCCGGCATCACTCTGGCCAAGCGTTCCTAAATTGGTTGACGCAAAAATCATCGGTAGCGCATATGCTTTGATTTTCTGGATTCAAAACATCGGCTTGTGGCTTTTCCCGATTCTTATCGGCAAAGTGCTTGACAGCACAAACCCACAACTGGTAGCTGACCTTCAAAGTGGTGCCATCACTCCGGAAGTAGCTGCCATATCCTACGACTATACAGCACCACTGGTTATGCTGGCTTGTCTTGGCATCGCTGCCCTATTGCTCGGATTCGTACTGAAAATCATTGACAAGAAAAACGGATACGGACTCGAAAAACCGAACATCACAGAATAAACATATTTAACATTTCAATCACAAGAGCTCCTCATTATTTTCATCTAAAAATAGTGAGGAGTTCATTTTTTTACTAACTTTGTTAAAGACATAAAATCAAATTCAAATGAAGAAGCTAAATTTTTACGCCGGACCTTCTATTCTGAGCGAATTCACAATCCAAAACACAGCTGATGCTGTACGTAATTTCAACGGAACAGGACTTTCTATTCTTGAAATCTCTCACAGAAGTAAAGAATTCCAAGCTGTTATCGACGAAGCCAACGCCTTAATCAAGGAATTGCTCGAAATTCCAGCTGGCTACGAAGTATTGTTCCTTGGAGGTGGTGCAAGCTTGCAGTTCTGCATGGTGCCGTTCAACTTGCTGAAAAAGAAAGCAGCCTATGTTGACAGCGGCGTGTGGGCAAACAAAGCTATCAAAGAAGCGAAACTCTTTGGAGAAGTTGAAGTTGTAGCCTCTTCGAAAGAAGCAAATTACACATACTATCCTAAAGACTTCACAGTTCCGGCTGATGCCGACTATCTCCATATCACCACAAACAACACTATCTACGGTACAGAACTTCGCAAAGATCCTGAAGTAAATGTACCATTGGTTGCTGACATGTCAAGTGATATTTTCTCAAGAAAAATCGATGTTTCCAAATATGACGCCATCTATGCCGGTGCACAAAAGAACCTCGCACCTTCAGGTGTAACACTGGTTATCGTCAAAGAAGATGCACTTGGAAAAGTTGACCGTCAAATCCCTACTATGCTTGACTATCGTACACACGTCAGCAAAGGTTCCATGTTCAATACTCCTCCTGTATTGCCTATCTACTCTGCTTTGCAGACATTGAAATGGTACAAAGAATTGGGCGGTGTTGAAGCTATGGAAAAGGTTGGTCTTGAAAAAGCCGCAGCACTTTACGACGCTATCGACAACAGCAAGATTTTCGTTGGAACAGCCAATCCGGAAGACCGTTCTATCATGAACGTATGCTTCGTTTTGCGTCCGGAATATGCTGAACTTGAAAAACAATTCATCGATTTCGCAAGCGAAAAAGGCATCGTAGGCATCAAGGGCCACCGTTCAGTTGGCGGATTCCGTGCTTCTATCTATAATGCAATGCCGATGTCAACTGTCCAAGTACTCATCGACACAATGAAAGAATTCGAACGCAAACTCTAATTGGTCATGAAAATATTAGTTGCAACTGAAAAGCCTTTCGCAGCCGTTGCTGTTGAAGGCATACGCAAAGAAATAGAAGGAGCTGGCCACGAACTTATCCTGTTGGAAAAAGGCACAAAAGATGACTTATTGAAAGCCGTAGTAGAAGCTGACGGTCTTATCATCCGCAGCGACATTGTCGATACTGCCGTTTTGGATGCAGGAAAAAATCTGAAAGTGATTGTTCGTGCCGGTGCAGGTGTTGACAACGTAGACCTTGCCGCTGCAAAAGAACGCAACATTTGCGTAATGAACACTCCTGGACAAAACTCCAATGCCGTTGCTGAACTTGTATTCGGTATGCTTGTAATGATGATTCGCAACCAATATAATGGAACATCAGGCACTGAACTGAAAGGCAAGACATTGGGTATCCATGCTTATGGCCAAGTAGGCCGCAACGTGGCACGTATCGCTAAAGGCTTCGGCATGACAGTTTCTGCCCTCGACCCATTCGTAAAAGACGAGGATATGATTGCCGACGGCATCACTCCTATACATTCCGTTGAAGAACTTTACACAAAGAACCAATATGTTTCGCTTCATATTCCGGCAACTCCGGAAACACGCAACTCCATTGGCGAAAATTACGTAAAACTGATGCCTAAAAACGGCGTGCTTATCAACACAGCCCGAAAGGAAATCATCAACGAAGAAAGTTTGGCAGAAGCATTGCGCAACCGTACAGATATTCGCTATATCAGCGATATCAAACCCGACAGCGCAGAAAAGATGACTGAGGAATTTGGCGCACGTGTATTCTTCACTCCAAAGAAAATGGGCGCTCAAACTGCCGAAGCTAACATCAATGCCGGTATTGCAGCCGCACGCCAGACCGTTGCTTTCCTAAAAGATGGCTGGAACAAATATCAAGTAAACAAATAAACTTGCTAAAATTAAACACCAAAGGACGACCGGAAATTCCCAGTCGTCCTTTTTTATTCCATAAACGTTTTCGCCCAAATCCGTATTTCTCTCCATATTTTTGAGGACACACAAAATTCCCAAACTTGCAAAGAATCGCATCAGGAAAAGCAAAACAGATACCTTACGTTTTATTCGTCAACATATGTTGGCCTCTAAAGTTTTTGAAACAAGCAGAAAGATACAAAAGTCGAATAATATTGGCATAAAAAACTCCCCACGAATCACTTCGTAGGGAGCCTAAGCCTTTTAATCGGTTACGCAATATGATTAACAAATTAATTAAATCCTTATGCTGCAAAATTACAACACCCGGACAAACCCGGCAATCGCATTAAATTGGTAAATCACCTGCGTATTCTACTTATATGTTAGTATTTACTGCTTATTCTTCGTCCTGAACGAGAGTTTTAGGCAACATCAACTGCAATAGCAAATATCCGACAGCACCCGAAAGCAAAGAACCTACAAGGATACCCAACTTCGAAGAATTGAGAAGGTCCAAGTGTGCAACAGGGTCGAACGACAAGTTAGCAATGAACAGTGAAACCGTAAATCCAATACCTCCCAGCATCGAAACAGCCGAAATCATCTTCCAATTGGCACGATATGGCATTGGTGCCAATTTCAGTTTGACAGCCAGCCAAGTGAACGACAATATACCAAGGAACTTACCAAGGAACAAGCCGCTGATAACAGCAAGGCTGACACCGCTATACAAGTCTGAGAATGCCATATCACCCAAGAAAATACCGGCATTGGCAAAAGCAAACAACGGAATAATCAAATAGTTTACAACCGGGTGCAATGAGTCTTCCAACTCCTGAAGCGGAGAAATGACCTTGTCGGAAGCCGACTCTATCTGTTTCAACCAGTTCATCTGCTCCTTCGACAAAATACGTCCGCTGTCAGCTCCTTCCTTATCATCCTTTTCAGGAAAATGCGAAATACTTTCACGAATAATAGAAATATATTTTTTCGGATGGAACACCGGTTTTGCCGGAATACAGAAAGCAACTATCACACCTGCAATCGTAGGATGAATGCCGGAATTCAAGAACAAGTACCACACAGCTCCACCCAGCAACAGGTAGAAAATCTTACTCTGTATTTTCAACACCGAGCCCAACAGCAACAGGCCGATAGCTACAAGAGAATACAAAAGATAAACGTATTCAATTCCAGTAGAGTAACATGTGGCAATTACCAAAATACCGCCAATATCATCAACCACAGCCAAGGTAGTCAAAAATATTTTCAACGAAATGGGGACTCGGTTGCCCAGCATTGCCAAAACTCCCAACGAGAATGCGATATCAGTTGCCATCGGAATCGCTGCGCCGTTCACGTATTCCGTACCACTACTCAGTACAAAAAATATCAACACCGGCACAACCATACCGCCAACAGCTGCAATGATAGGCAGTAAAGCCTGTTTGATTGACGACAATTCGCCGACAAGCACTTCACGCTTGATTTCCAACCCTATCGTAAAAAAGAACACAGCCATCAACGCATCATTGATGAACTGCATGAATGTCATGGAATGCCCGCCATGGCTAAACAGGTTAAAATTACCTATCTGCAACGACAGCTCCTGATTCCACAACCAAAAATAATAGTCGCTAACAACCGGCAAATTAGCCACAACAAGAGCCAACACCGTTGCAACAATCAACGGATTTCCAGCCTTTGCATAGCTGACTATCATCTTTTTAGCCGAATAATAAATGTTTCTTTCCATATACAATTAACCTAAAATAATCTTAAAAACCATACCCCTACGACAAATTAGTCAAGTTTCAGCACCGCAAGGAATGCCTTCTGCGGAACCTCTACCGAACCAATTTGCTTCATGCGCTTCTTTCCCTTTTTCTGTTTTTCCAAAAGTTTGCGCTTACGGCTGATATCACCACCGTAACATTTTGCTGTCACATCCTTACGAACGGCCTTGATAGTTTCACGAGCGATAATCTTTGCGCCGATAGCAGCCTGAATGGCAATATCAAACTGCTGACGCGGTATCAGTTCTTTCAGCTTCTCACACATACGGCGTCCGAATGTCACGGAATTGTCGACATGTATCAGCGTGCTCAGCGCGTCAACCGATTCTCCGTTCAACAAAATATCGAGCTTCACAAGTTTTGATTCGCGGAAATCATGCAAATGATAATCAAATGAAGCATATCCTTTGGAAATACTCTTGAGCTTGTCGTAAAAGTCGATTACGATTTCACCTAACGGCATATCGAAAATCAGTTCTACACGATTACCGGAAATAAATTCCTGTTTCACCAGTTCACCGCGCTTGCCCAAACACAAGGTCATAATCGGGCCGATGAAATCAGTTGTAGAAATAATCGATGCACGGATATAAGGCTCCTCGATATGTTCAATCAATGTCGGCTCCGGAAGTCCTGACGGATTGTGCACCTCTGTCTCATTACCTTTCTTGTCGAACACTTTATAAGAAACGTTAGGAACTGTTGTAATGACATCCATATCAAATTCACGGCCCAGACGTTCCTGCACAATTTCCATATGAAGCAGTCCCAAGAAACCGCAACGGAAACCGAATCCAAGCGCAGCCGACGATTCCGGCTGGAATGTAAGAGAAGCATCATTAAGTTGCAGTTTTTCCAACGAAGCCCGCAAATTTTCAAAATCCTCTGTTTCTATCGGATAAACACCGGCAAACACCATCGGCTTCACTTCCTGGAAACCATCGATTGCCGCATCACAAGGATTAGCCACATGGGTAATCGTATCGCCCACCTTCACTTCCTTCGAAGTCTTGATACCGGAAATGATATAACCCACATTACCCGTCGACAATTCAGCCTCAGGCTGCATATTCAGTTTCAGGACACCGATTTCTTCTGCATAATATTGCTTTTCAGTATTGACGAATTTTACAAAGTCGCCCTTCTTGATACTGCCGTTTACAATCTTGAAATAAGCAATAATACCACGGAACGGATTGAACACAGAGTCAAAAATCAAAGCCTGAAGCGGTGCGTCAGGATCACCCGACGGAGCCGGAACGCGCTCCACAATCGCTTTCAGCACATCAGGAATACCGATACCGGTTTTTCCACTGGCACGAATAATATCCTCATGACGGCATCCCAGCAAATCAACAATCTGATCCTCTACCTCCTCCGGCTTGGCACTTTCCAAGTCCACTTTATTGACAACAGGAATAATTTCCAAATCATTGTCAATCGCCATATACAGGTTTGAGATAGTCTGCGCCTGAATACCCTGAGTTGCATCTACAATCAGAAGTGCGCCCTCACAAGCGGCAATGGAACGGGAAACTTCATAAGAAAAGTCGACGTGTCCCGGAGTGTCAATCAAATTTAATATATATGTTTCACCATTGTGCTCATATTGCATCTGAATAGCATGGCTCTTGATTGTAATGCCACGCTCACGTTCCAAATCCATATCATCAAGCACCTGATTCTGCAAATCTTTGCCGGAAACTGTGTTTGTATATTCCAACAGTCGGTCGGCAAGTGTACTCTTTCCGTGGTCAATATGTGCTATAATACAAAAATTGCGGATATTCTTCATATCATGTTTAGATGTTTCATTTTTAACCTGCCGAATACGCACGCATTCGGCAACATTACACTTATTTTATGCAAAATTACAGAAAAATGCCGGGATATTCTAATAAAATGTGAGTTTAGCCGCAAAAAACACACCCCAACCCTTATTTTTCAACGATGACCTTCATTCCGTCGTATGTGAATTCTACATTTTCGGGCACAAGCCGGCCTATATTGCGGGCTAATCCTATTCCATGGCTCATGTGTATGAGATATGCCTTTTTCGGCTTCACACGTTCTATCACCTGCAACGTTTCCTTCAAACAAAAATGCGACAAATGCGGTTCTATGCGCAGCGCATTAATAACCAAAACTTCAACCCCTTCAAGTAGCGGGTATGTAGATTCCGGCACGGATTTACAATCTGTAATATACGCCAGTTTTCCTATCCGATAACCGTAAACAGGCAATTTATAGTGCATCACCGGAAGTGGAACGACCTTCACCCCCCGGACAAAAAAAGGACTGCCATTCAATTCGTGAAGTTCAAACGACGGCACACCCGGATAAGGATGTTTGATAAAACAATACGGAATACGGGCACGGATGTCAGCCAACACATTCGGCTGGCCGTAAACATCGAACGAATCAGGCACACAATAAGGACGCAAATCGTCCATACCTCCAACGTGGTCATAATGGCTGTGTGTCAACAACAGCGCATCTAAATGCCGGTCCTTCACCTGCAATATCTGAGAGCGGAAATCTGGACCGCAGTCAAGCAGCAGGGAAACACCGTTAACCCGAACAATCGCAGAACAGCGCAACCGCCGGTCACGATGATCATTCGAACGACAAACTTCACAATTGCAGCCAATTTGCGGCACACCTGTAGAAGTACCTGTTCCCAAAAATTCTATTTCTGTCATGACTTTCCGTTTTATTGCCGGAATTGAACAAGCAATCCGTCTTCAAAAATCACATACACTCCATTATCATAGCTCCACCGTTCATACATTCCGCCATGAGTCGGCATCCGCTCAATAGATGAAGGATTTCCCAACGACAACGAGCACTCGTCTTTCGTCATACCCACAGCAATCTGTCCATTGATGATACGCTCCCAGTTGACATCTGTAATCGTCTTATAGGATTTGCGGATATCCGTAAAAGAGAAAAGTTTGTCAAACGTCATGTTTTTCACCGAAGCAGAAGATGAAGACATAAATACGCCGGCATCTTTTCCTTCACAACGGAAACGGACAAAAAAAGGATAAACTACGTCACCCGGCTCAACCGACACGATTTCAACAGGCACATATTTCAAGCCACCTTTCAGCAAACGGTCCGAATCGTACCACAGTGAAGTCTTTATATAAAGTTGTCGTGAGGCAAGCAATCCGTTAACACGTGCCACATAATCAAGGTCAATGAGAAAAGGCGCTACATATTCCGGTCGGACGGTTTGAATCTCCTCTATCGTCTTTCCCGTATTGTATTGATAAACATTCTTCCCGTCTGAAAATGAAACGACAAGATCCTCCGAATTGTCAATCTGACGGATAAACTTATAACCCGTATATTCCAATGTGTCGCCTTTCAATTCCAACGTCGAAACATCGTAATCGGCAGACGGATTGAATATCAGCCGCACGTTGTTGTCAACCACAAAGAATTTTTTGCCAGGCTTCCATTTCAAGAAATCTTCCGGAAAAACAGTATCGAAGAACAGTTCCTCTTCAGTTTTCATATCCGCTTTTACCTTTGCAACATCCTTTGCCGTAATTCGGCCGGTGTGCTCGACACCCGTAAAACAACTATAAAATAAAAACAACGAAACTATATATGCAATCGGTTTAAAATACATTTCCTTAAAATTATCTTACCGCAAATATAAAATCAAACTGAATAATAATTGCTATATTTGTGTCTCTTTTTGGAAAAATTATGGAAAGCAACTTTGACAAGGAGCATTTGTGGCATCCTTACACATCAACAATAAACCCTCTCCCCACCTATAAAGTAGAAAGCGCTTCGGGGGTAAGAATCAAACTGGAAGACGGTACAGAACTCATCGACGGAATGTCGTCGTGGTGGGCCGTTGTCCACGGTTACAACAATCCAGTATTGAACGAGGCAGCAAAACGACAAATCGACAAAATGTCGCATGTCATGTTCGGAGGTTTCACTCACGAACCGGCTCTCGAACTGGGAAAACTGTTACTGTCAGTAGTTCCGCCGAACATGAACAACATTTTCTATGCCGACTCCGGCTCTGTTGCCGTGGAAGTGGCACTGAAAATGGCCATACAGGCTGCCATCAGCAAATATGGCAACACAAAAAAGACAAATTTTGTAACAATCCGCTCGGGTTACCATGGCGACACATGGAACGCCATGTCGGTATGCGACCCGGTGACCGGAATGCACAGCCTGTTCGGCCCGTCACTGACTCCGCGCTATTTTGCCCCGGCGCCAGCCTGCCGTTATCACGACGAATGGGACGAAAAAGATACCGCAGAATTGGAACGCATCATAGTTGAACATCATGACGAACTTGCCGGTCTTATACTGGAACCAATCGTACAAGGTGCCGGCGGAATGCGTTTCTACCACCCGAACTATCTTGTGAAAGCGAGAGAACTCTGCGACCACTACGGACTCTATTTGATTTTCGACGAAATAGCGACCGGCTTTGGTCGTACCGGCAAACTGTTTGCATGGGAACATGCCGGAGTAATGCCCGACATCATGTGCATCGGCAAGGCTCTCACCGGCGGTTATCTGACAATGAGCGCCGTGCTTACTACGAAAGATGTTGCAGACACCATTTCAAAAGGTGCGGCAGGCGTACTGATGCACGGCCCCACATTCATGGGCAATCCTTTGGCTTGTGCCATTGCCTGCGCTTCCTTCAAGTTGTTAATGAAATCCGACTGGCAAAACAAGGTAAAACACATCGAAGCCACCATGAATGAAAAGATGGCAGAAGCTCGTAATTATGACAACGTAGCAGATGTCCGCGTATTAGGAGCCATCGGAGTCATTGAGATGAAATCACCCGTCGACGTTGGCGAGTTCCAGAAATTATGTGTTAAAGAAGGTATCTGGGTACGCCCGTTCGGCAAACTGGTGTATATTATGCCGCCATTTATCATTTCCGACACAGATCTGACGTTCCTAATCTACAAACTGCTGAAAATTGTAAAGACGCTATGACCGACAAATTTTCCCAAGTACTGACTGAGCTTGAAGCGAGTGGCAACTTCCGGAAAATTCCGGATGAAGCAACCGGGGAATTGGTCGACCTTTCATCAAACGACTACATGGGTATTGCCGCCGACAAAAAATTGTTGGAAGAGTTTTATGCACAAACTTCTGCCGGCGCATTCCGTTTTTCGTCATCGGCTTCACGCTTGCTTTCTGACAGACAGACAGAATTTCTTGCGTTGGAAAACCTGTTGGCTTCGCTCTATCATAAAGAAGCCTTGATATTCAACAGCGGCTACCACTGCAACACCGGTGTCATTTCTGCTCTTGCAGACAAAAGCACCCTCATACTTGCCGACAAACTGGTTCACGCCAGCATCATCGATGGCATTATCCTCTCACGCGCGGAATTCACAAGATTCCGCCACAACGACTTGAATCATCTCCGTACTCTGCTTGAAAAGAATTCGGGACATTACGAAACAATTCTGGTTGTCGTTGAATCCATTTACAGCATGGACGGTGACATTTGCAACCTGCAGGAACTTGTTGCCCTGAAAAAAGATTTTCCCAACGTGCTTCTTTACGTTGATGAAGCTCACGGTTTCGGAGTAAGAGGAAAATATGGTCTTGGTATTGTTGAAGAATACAACGTCATCCCCGATATCGATATCCTTGTCGGCACTTTGGGGAAAGCGGCGGCATCGGCCGGCGCATTTGTCATCACCAACGACATTCTGAAAAAATTCTTAATAAATAAGGCCCGCAGCTTTATTTTCTCGACTGCTTTGCCTCCAATTTCATGCTTATGGAGTAAATTTGTGGTCGAAAAATTGACCGAAATGGAAAGCCGACGGAAACACTTGCTGGAAACCAGCGAATTTCTCAACGAGCATTTCGCGACATACAACAAGGACATCCGCAGCCATTCGCAAATCGTTCCGCTGATTGTGGGCGACAGCAAAAAAGCAGTGGATTTGTCCGTTCGGTTAAAGAATCTCGGATATCAGGCATTGCCGATACGGACACCGACTGTACCCAAAGGCACAGAACGCATCCGTTTCAGCCTGAACGCCGACATCACAACGGAAACAGCTAAAAAGCTGCTGACTGACTTAAAAACAATTTTATGAAATACAGTTTTCTCAAAAAAGACAGGAAAAAGTCCCTCATACTATTTTTTGCAGGATGGAGTATGGACACCACCCCATTCACCGGATTGTCGCAACTTGATTGCGACAGCGTCGTGGTGTACGATTATACAGACCTGTCATTTGAGAAAAACATACTTGACGGATATGCCAACGTATTTGTATTCGCATGGTCGTTCGGCGTATATGCCGCAGCATACTGGTTGCAGAAAGAGAACGTCCGCCCGACTATGACTGTTGCAATAAACGGCACATTGTCGCCTATCGACGACGAACAGGGAATACCTGCCGGCGTTTTCAACGGCACTTTAGAAAATCTGTCAGAAAAGTCATTACAGAAATTCTATCGCCGAATGTGCCAGTCGACAGAGCAATATTCCGCATTCATGAGCGTGCATCCGGAACGTGACCTCGAATCACTTCGAAACGAACTGATAGCAATCCGCGATTTGTCGGCACAGCGACCGGAGGTTTTCAAAGGGTGGACAAAGGCCTATATTGCTGACGACGACCGCATTTTTCCTGCCGCCAACCAAGTCAAGGCATGGAATACAGCAGGCGTTGCCTTCACACATTTACAATCGGCACACCTTCCGAAGGACATCACGGCTCTCATCGCTGCCAACCTTGTTGACAAACGGCTCGTCAAGCAGCATTTCGAGAAATTTCTGCCCACATACGACGCTAACGCCGTATGCCAAAGCCGCATAGCCGACACCCTTTTCCAAAAATGGGAAAAGGCAGGATTTGCACAAGGCAAGAAAATTTATGAGTTAGGCTGCGGAACAGGAATGTTCACAAAAACCTATGTTCCCCATCTTCAGCCTAAAAACCTCTTGCTTAACGACATTGCCGAAATACCCTCTCAGTACTTCGACCACTTGGAATGCCCTTATACGTTCACACATGATGATGCCGAGTATGCTGTGCGCAACGAAAAATTCGACTACATCGTTTCTGCTTCGGCTGTTCAATGGTTTGAGAACATTCCGGCATTTCTGCAACGGACAAAAGGTAATTTGGCTGACAAGGGCATGCTTGTCTTTTCAAGTTTCGGCAAAAGCAACCTGAAGGAACTGCGTGCGCTGACAGGCCCATCGCTCCATTACCTGTTTCTCGCAGAATGGGAAGAAGCACTCCGCGAAAACGGATACGAAATTATCGAGCTTTCGGAGGAAGAAATTGTTCTTCCGTTTGCATCACCCCTCGAACTCATCAAAAGTTTAAAATATACGGGAGTAAATGGTGTCAAGACCATATCGGCCCTGACAAAAACGAAAGTGCAGAATCTGAAAAACGAACTGCCGGCAAAAGACGGCATATATGCACTGACATACAACCCCATTTACATTATTGCCCGATTAAAATAAACACTACACTATGAAAGAAATTATATTTGTAAGCGGTATCGGTACGAACGTTGGCAAAAGCTATGCCACCGGATGGCTTGCCAACAAGTTAAATTCTGAAAAGAAGAATGCCATCACTCTGAAAATGATTCAGACCGGCAATGACGGATATTCGGAGGACATTGACATCCATCGTAAAATCATGGGACTGCCTCTGCTTGATGAAGACAAAGACTTTACGACGGCTCCCATTATTATGACCTATCCGGCATCTCCGCACTTGGCAGCGAAAATAGACCATTGTACGATTGACCTCTCAAAAATTGACAGATCAACCGAAAAGCTGTTCGAAAAATATGACACCATACTTATGGAAGGTGCAGGCGGACTGATGGTTCCTATCACCGAAACCTATACAACCATCGACTACATCCGCGAACATAATTTGCAGTTGACTCTTGTCACAAACGGACAGCTTGGCTCCATCAGCCACACGCTTCTTGCGCTTGAAGCCATCAAAACACGGCAAATCAAATTGAAATATGTGGTCTACAACCCTTATTTCGATGAAGACAAAATCATAGCGGAAGAAACCCAAAAGTATTTGGGAGAGTTTCTAAAAAAGAATTTTCCGGAAACGGAATATCTTATTATGAACAAATAAAAACAGAATGACCGACACATTAGACAGATATACGATTTCCATCACGAAAGAGGAACTTTCAGAAATGCCACGCGTTGAATACAACGGCGTGGTTCGTGTTGTTGATACTGCCGCTGAAATGAAAAAAGCCGTCAGTATTCTCAAAAAATACGATATTCTGGGATTTGACACGGAATCCAAACCGACTTTCAAAAAAGGAGCAACCATCCATGTTTCCCTCATACAGATTGCAGCGGAAGACATTTGTTTCCTGTTTAGAATCAAGAAGCTGAAAGACATCGAACCGCTTCGCGAACTCATGGAATCGGAACAGATACTGAAGATAGGCCTGTCGATTCACGATGACTTCAACATCATGTCACACGACTATCATTTCACCCCCAAGGGATTTGTCGATTTGCAGAAACTTGTTCCAAAATACAAGTTCTCCAACACAAGCCTACAGAAAATATATGCCATTCTTTTTGAAGAACGCATTTCAAAAAGCCAGCAGCTTTCCAATTGGGATGCGGAGGAACTTACCGACGCCCAGATGAAATATGCGGCCATTGACGCATGGTCGTGCATACAAATCTACAAACGGCTCGTACACCAGCATTTCGACCCATCATCCTCAAAATACAAAAAAAACATTCCAGAAAATGAAAATTAAGAAATCCACATTTTTGCCAGCCATCCTTCTGATTTATCTCTTTGTCATGGCATACATCGGACGAGACCTGCTCTTTGCCGGTGAATATGTGCACTATTTCAGCGTGTTCGGAGTGTCGTTGATCGTTATCGTCATTCTCCATTTCACACTGAAAAAAAGAGAAAAAATGAAAGAACGGCAAGATAGCCAGGACAAACCGGAAGACAAGAACAATATCTAACACAAAAAATTTGCAATCTTTCTAATTATTAGTAACTTTGCTTAGTTTTGAAAACTTAACTATAAAATAATATATGGAAAACGAACTCTTGAAACAAGTAACAGAAAAGGCTAACAAATGGCTTGGCGCAGAATACGATGCAGAGACCAGAGAAGCCGTTAAAGCAATGCTTGAAAGCGAAGATAAGACAGAACTTATCGAAAGCTTCTATAAAGACCTTGAATTCGGTACCGGTGGCTTGCGCGGAATTATGGGTGCAGGAACAAACAGAATGAACATATACACCGTTGGTGCCGCAACCCAAGGCTTGGCAAACTACTTGAAAGTAGCGTTCGCTGACTTGGATGAAATTAAGGTTGTCGTAGGTCATGACGTTAGAAACAACAGCCGTAAATTTGCTGAAATCGTGGCAGACATCTTCTCAGCTAACGGCATCAAGGTATATCTTTTCGACTCATGCCGCCCTACTCCTGAAATTTCATTTGCCATCCGTCACCTCGGATGCCAAAGCGGTGTAATCATCACAGCTTCACACAACCCGAAAGAATACAACGGATACAAGGCATATTGGAATGACGGTGCTCAAATGATTGCGCCTCACGACGTAAATACTATCAACTATGTAAACGAAGTGAAGAGCGTAAGCGAAATCAAATTCGAAGGCGACAAGTCAAAAATCCAAATCATCGGCGAAGACATTGACTCTGTATACCTCGAAAAAATCAAAGCTCTTTCATTAAGTCCGGAAGCTATCAAGAAGCACCACGACATGAAAATTGTCTACACTCCTATTCATGGTACTGGCGGCAAACTTATCCCGCGTTCATTGAAAAACTTCGGTTTCACAAACATTATCAATGTTCCGGAACAGGATATTGAAAGCGGTGATTTCCCAACAGTAGAATCTCCGAACCCGGAAGAACCGTCAGCAATGGCTATGGGTATTGCCAAAGCAAAAGAAACCGGTGCTGAAATCGTTTTGGCTTCTGACCCGGATGCTGACCGTATCGGTTTGGTAATCCGTGACAACAATGGCGAATATGTTCTTATCAACGGTAACCAGATTGCCCTGATTTTCTTGAATTACCTGATGACAAGAAACACAGAACTCGGCACTCTTACCGGTAACGAATATATTGTAAAAACTATCGTAACCACTGAAACTATCCGTAAAATCGCAGAAGCACAACACATCAAAATGTTCGACTGCTACACTGGTTTCAAATGGATTGCGAGCGTAATGCGCGAAAACGAGGGCAAAGGCCGTTACCTCGGTGGCGGTGAAGAAAGCTATGGCTTCCTCGTACAGGACTTTGTTCGCGACAAAGACTCCGTTTCAGCAATCTCCATCATGGCTGAAATCGCTGCCTGGGCTAAAGAAAAGGGCATGAACATGATTGAAATGCTCGAGGACATCTACCTGAAATACGGATTCTCACGCGAGAAAGGTATCTCACTCGTACGTAAAGGCAAATCAGGCGCTGAAGAAATTGCAGCAATCATGAAGCAGTTCCGCGAAAATCCGCCGAAAGCACTTGCAGGTTCACCGGTAGTTGTAATGAAGGACTTCCAGTCACTTGTGAAAACAAACACAACTGACGGAACGACTGAAAAACTCGATATGCCGACAACTTCAAACGTGCTCCAATATTTTACAGCCGACGACACTAAAGTTTCAATCCGTCCTTCAGGAACAGAACCAAAAATCAAATTCTACATTGAAGTACGCGACAACTTGAAAGATGCTGCCGATTATGCTGCTGCACAAGAACGTGCCGACAAGAAAATCGAGCAACTCAAAAAAGACCTCGGAATCTAAAAAAGTTCCCAATATACAGACAAAGGCCTTCCACAACGGAGGGCCTTTGTTTTTATGCAACTTAATGAAACGAAGTTACAGTCTCATTATTGTATGAAAAAACAATTTTTGATTGTATTTTTTTGAGAAAAATTTCTTTTTTTCAAAAAAAACACATAGCTTTGCCACATAAACTTAAAATAAGTAACCCCATTAGATTAACCAACATAAAATAATTCTGCCTATCGAATCTACATTACTCTATAAATAAAACATATTGATTAATGGAAGATTTATTTGCGTTAACTGACGAGCGACTTGTTTGCTTGTATGCCGAAGGCAATAACAGTGCTTTCGACGTGTTGTTGCAAAGACACCAAAGCCGTGTTTTTTCCTACATACTTAATATAGTAAAAAACAAAGACCTTGCTGACGACTTGTTTCAGGAAACATTCGTCAAGGCCATAGTAACCATCAATCAAGGACGATATTCGGAGAACGGAAAATTCCCCGCATGGATTACGCGCATTGCGCACAACTTGATTATCGACTACTACCGACAGGAAAAATCCATGGCGCAAGTATCTTGCGACAATGAAGGAGTCGACATCCTCAACAAAAAAGAGCTGAGCGAGGAAACGGTGGAAGATTCTATTGTCCGACACCAAATACTGAGTGATGTGAAGAAACTGGTAAAATCCTTACCGGAATCTCAACGTGCCGTGCTCGAAATGAGATACTACAAAAACATGAGTTTCAAAGAAATTGCAGAGACTACAGGAGTCAGCATCAACACGGCATTGGGAAGAATGCGCTATGCCATTCTAAACCTCCGACGCATTGCTGAAGAAAAAAACATCATTCTTACATTATAAGAAACAGGCTCCACGATATAAAAACGACATTCTTCAAAAAAAGGATGTCGTTTTTTGTACAGCAATACAATAACACCGGCAACACTTACGTTATCAATGTGAATGTTAACAAGATACTGCCTATGGATAAAAACTCTACACAGTTAATGGAAAAAAAATCTGTACTTCGTGGAGAACAACAAGTACAACCTAAAAAATCAACCATTGAATTTCTAAAGCAGTTTGCACGCACCTATTCCTACAACAAGCAAATGCCGATGGAATTGGGCAATTTTATAGCAAACTAAAAAGAAAAACGTATTATTCGGCGATGGGAAGCAGATAATTCTCATCGCCGTTTATTATTTCATTATTTTTGATTATTTTTGTCGCTACGATAATCCGCGAAAGTGACTATCGACAAATATTGTATAAACTATCTAAAGAATGGTTTATTACGTCGATTTTCGTTTTGAAGAAATCTGAAGAATCAAGATATTTGTATTCGATTTCGGCTTATAGCGAAAAAGCGGAATGTAATTAATTGGTAAACGAAAACTAAGCATAGTGAAACTACAAAAAATCTTTACAGTAGCAGCGCTCATTGGTGCTGCATACTACTCGGTAGCCCAGAACAACAATATTGCAGAAGAGGTTGTATGGGTGGTTGGCGACGAGCCTATCTACAAATCACAAGTTGAAGAACAGTATTCCCAAATGCAATATGAACGGGTACCCATCGAAGGCGACCCCTATTGTGTAATTCCAGAACAGTTGGCCATCAACAAACTGTTCCTCCACCAGGCTGAAATCGACACGATTGTCGTAGAAGAGTCACAGGTGATGCAGGAAGTGAATGCACGTATCAACTACTTCATCGAATCGCTTGGAACAAAAGAAAAAGTTGAGGAATACTTCCGCAAGCCGCTGCCGGAAATGCGAGAAACGTTGGTAGAGGTGATGAAAAACCAATATACGGTTCAACGCGTACAGCAAGAATTGACAAAAGACGTAAAGGCTACCCCTGCTGACGTAAGAAAATACTACGATAAGCTTTCAAAGGACAGCCTTCCATTTGTACCGATGCAGGTAGAAGCACAAATTATCAGCATCAAGCCAGTGATCCCGCAGCAGGAAATTGACGAAGTGAAATCACGTCTGCGCGACTATGCACAACGTGTCAACAACGGAGAATCAGAATTCTCCACTCTTGCCATTCTATATTCTGAAGACGGCAGTTCAGCCCGCGGCGGTGAAATCGGATTCAAAGGAAGAACAGAACTTCTTTCCGAATATGCCAGCGTTGCATTCAACCTGACAGACCCGAAAAAAGCCTCAAAGATTGTAGAAACAGAAGCAGGTTTCCACATTATCCAGCTAATTGAGAAACGTGGAGACAAAATCAATACCCGTCACATCCTGTTAAAACCGAAAGTTTCGGAAAAAGAGTTGACAGAAGGTATCGAACGTCTCGATTCACTCCGCACAGACCTGCTTGCCAACAAGTTCACATTTGAAGATGCGGCTCAATATCTTTCACAAGACAAAGATACACGAAACAATAAAGGTTTGATGATCAACAGCCAGACAGGAACTTCACGTTTCGAAATGGCACAGCTTCCGCAAGAAGTGGCAAAAGTGGTCGACAAAATGAATGTTGGAGACATTTCCGAACCGTTCATTATGATTGACCCGAAAACCAACCGGGAAATTGTAGCAATCGTCAAACTTAAAAACCGCATTGAAGGACATAAGGCCAATCTCCGCGACGATTACGAAGTGCTGAAACAGATGTATGAGGCATACGCGAAAAATGAAATCGTGTCGGAATGGATTAAAAAGAAAATCAACAGCACTTACGTTTACATTGAAGAGGGCTGGCGAAACTGCAAATTTGAACACGAAGGGTGGTTAAAAAGATAAATTAGCCTTTTATGGGAGACAACAGACAAAACGACAATACAAACAAAAGGCATAAGTTCCTAAATGGATTCTTATGCCTTTTGGCTATTTGTTTTCTTAACATAATTTTCGGCGACGGCCTCCGTGCACAGAGCGGCGCTCAGAAAAAACAGCAGCTCAAGCCTGCGGCAAAAACAGAGAAAGTCAAGCCGACAATACCGACTGCCGACCGCTATCAGAAGGGAAAAGTATTCCTCGAATATGCCGACCGGCTGACAATGGATGAGCTCGTCAGCAAAGACTATCAGGTGCTGAACGGGAACGTGCAGTTCCGCAAAGGTGATATGTACATGTTCTGCGACAGCGCTCATTTCTACGACAAGAGAAACTCACTCTATGCCTTCGGCAACGTACGAATGGAACAAGGTGACACGCTGTTTGTATATGCCGACGAACTCTATTACAACGGCGACCTCGACCTTGCCCAATTGCGTTACAACGTAAAGATGGAAAACCGCAACGTCACCCTATTCACCGACAGTCTTGACTATGACATGATTGCCAACATCGGCTATTATTTCGAAGGCGGACGTATCGTTGACGACGAGAACACCCTTTCATCTGTCTACGGGCAATATTGTCCCGATACGAAAGATACGGAATTCCTGTTTGACGTAGAACTGGTGAACGAAAAATACACCATGCTTACCGATACGCTCTACTACAACACCGACAGCCATATTGCGGACATCGTCGGCTACACAACCATCGTATCGGACAGCAACACCATCTACACAAACAAAGGATGGTATAACACGGAAACCGAAAAGGCAACACTCTACAACCGTTCACTCATCGTAACAAAAGACGCACAGACATTAACTGGCGACACGCTGTTCTACGACCGCAACATCGGTTTTGGAGAAGCATTCGGAAATATGGTTATGACTGACTCAGTGAAAAGTTCCACATTAGTGGGCGACTACGGCTATCATAACGAAAAGACGGACGAATCATTTGCCACAAAACGCGCAATGGCAATGGAGTATTCTAAAAAAGATACACTCTACCTACATGGCGACACCATTCGTACGTACCTGACGAGTGACTCGTCGCGTATCATGTGTGCCTATCCGATGGTTCGCTTTTTCCGCGTTGACCTGCAAGGCGTATGCGATTCTTTGACATTTGTCACAGCCGACTCCATGCTGTTCATGCACCGCCATCCGGTTCTGTGGAACGAAAACCGTCAAGTCACAGGAAACATTATTCAGGTGCATTTCAACGACAGTACCGTCGACAAGGCATTCCTTCCGCAATACGGATTTCTTGCCGAAGCTGTCGAAGGCGACTTTTACAATCAATTGAGCGGAAAAGAAATGATAGCCTATTTTGAAAATGGAGAAATGAGACAGCTTGATGTAAACGGCAACGTTCAGACCATTTTCCTTCCAATGGAAAACGACTCGACTTACAACAAACTCGTTTCAGCGGAAGGCAGTTTTCTAAAAATTCTGCTCAAAGACCAAAAGATGGAAAAACTGAACCTTTGGCCGGACGTAACAGGAAAGGTCACGCCGCTGTTTCTCGCCAAACGGTCGCAATACTATCTGAAAGGCTTCAAATGGAACGATGCCATCCGGCCTAAGGACCAATACGACATTTTCAGAATACCAGAAGAAATGCGACAGATGCTGGACTCACCTGAAGCAGTTGTCCCTGTCGCAAGAATCAGAGGAGAAGAATAAGCATTACGAAAGAAAGGAAGCAAGTTACAATATGTCAGATGTTATCAAACTTTTACCAGATTCCGTAGCCAACCAGATTGCCGCCGGCGAGGTCATCCAGCGTCCGGCATCTGTCATCAAGGAATTGGTAGAAAACGCTATTGATGCAGGAGCGACAAGCATTAAAATCGTACTGAAAGATGCCGGCCGCACCTTGATACAGGTAATCGACAACGGCACAGGCATGTCGGAAACGGATGCACGACTGGCATTCGAACGTCATGCCACATCTAAAATCAAAAGTGCAGACGACCTTTTTGCGCTTCACACAATGGGTTTCCGCGGCGAAGCCCTCGCTTCAATCGCCGCCATTGCACAAGTGGAACTACGCACTCGCAAACGCGGCGCACAAATGGGTACGCGTGTGTGCATCAGCGCGTCGGCCTGTGAATCTCAGGAAGCTGACTACTGTCCGGAAGGGTCAAACTTCATGATTAAGAACATCTTCTTCAATGTGCCTGCCCGACGGAAATTCCTGAAAAGTAACAAAGTGGAACTTGGCAATATTGTACGCGAATTTGAAAAATTGGCGTTGGTCAACTACTCCACCGAATTTACGCTCATTCATAACGACACTACCATGTTCCAGTTGATGGGAGGCGATTCGTTCAAGCATCGTATCGTCACCCTATTCTCCCGTTCACTCGAACAACAGCTGGTTCCTATCGAAACAGAGACGAGCATAGTAAAAATAAACGGTTTTGTAGGACGGCCGGAAAATGCACGTAAGCGGAATGCTTTGCAATATCTTTTCGTCAATGGCCGCCACATGCGTCATCCTTATTTCCAAAAGGCAGTCATGGCATGCTACGACCAACTGATCACAGCCGACGAACAACCCAACTACTTCCTGAACTTCACCGTCGATCCCGAAACCATCGACGTGAACATACATCCGACAAAAAGCGAAATAAAATTCGAAAACGAACAGGCCATCTGGCAGATTCTTTTTGCCGCAGTCAAGGAGGCATTGGGAAAATTCAGTGCCGTTCCTTCGATTGATTTTGATACGGAAGGCGCCATCGATTTCCCTATTACTCCATCGAGCGAAACGGATTTTGCAATGCCAACTGTAGAACTGGACCCCAACTACAATCCGTTCAAAGAGTTAGCCCGCACACATTCTTCAGGCCGTCAGACAACAAGCTATGTCACTGATAGCAAACTGACAGCCCGGCCATTTACCGACCAACGCACTGACGACAACCTGCAAAACTGGGATTTGCTCTATCAAAATTTCGAACGAGGCCGTTCGGAAAGCATCGAACATATCTCCTCACTGACACCTGAACCGGAAACGACGCCCGCAACCATGCCGTCAGTCGAAAGTATTGATGCCAACTTACAGGAACTTGCAGACGGAGGACAAGGAAACAGCTATACCCAAATCAAGAAGAAATACATCCTGACTCAAAACAAATCAGGACTTGTCTTTATTGATCAGCATCGTGCACATGTCAGAGTTCTGTTTGACAAAATGATTGCAACTAAACTCACAGAAAAAATTGAGTCGCAGCGTGTCATTTTCCAGGAAGTCATTGAGCTGTCATCAGCCCAGAATCTTATCATGGAAGAGCTTCAGCCTGAAATGGAGAAAATGGGTTTTGAACTTTCATTTCTCGGAAACAATTCATGGACGCTCAACAGTATCCCGGCGGTTTTGCTGAAAGTTAATACGCGTGAGTTCATCCTTGACGTAGTCGACACCGTCATAAACGGAGGAGCAGACATTTCATCCAAAATGGCTGAGCACATTGCCCTTTCTTCGGCAAAGGCCGCAGCCATCAAATACGGGCAAACTCTTTCGCAAAATGAAATGGACAACCTTGTTGCCAGCCTCTTCAGTTCGAAAGAGCCTAAATACACGCCCGACAGGAAGTTGGTTATCAGCATGATGAGCTACGACGACATTGCTAAAATGTTTATATAAATTGATTTTTTCAGCGATAATCTTTACCTTTGTAAAAGATAGGATGCGGTTTCGGACATAAAATACTTGAAGCAAGTTTCATTATTTTATTCCCCTCTCGCCTTTCGCTATCGTTAATATCAAATAATCAAACCCCTTGAAATTATGAAAATGAAATACAGATTCCTCATTGCCGCTTTATGCGTGGCATCTTTTGCCAATGCGATGACGCTTAACGAAGCTAAGAAACTGTTTTTAAAAGGCGAATACGAAAAAGTTCTGCCTACATTCAAGGTATATGCCCAAAAATATCCGAGCAATGCCAATTACAACCAATGGTATGGCGTCTGCCTTTATGAAACGGGCAAAGTAGAAGAATCCAAAAAATATTTGGAATATGCCGACTCGAAAGAAATTGCAGAAGCTGCAAGATACCTGGCGCAAATAAAGCTCAACGAGCTGGACTATACAGCAGCAAGCGACTATATTGACGAATATGAAAGCCGCATCGACAATGATGACAGCAAAATTTCGGAGAAAGCTCTTGAAATGAAAGAGCGTATCAAACGCGCCGTCTTTATGCTGAACAATGTAGAAAAGATACAGGTAATCGACAGTCTTGTTGTTGACAAGGACCTCTTCTTCCGCCACTACAGAATTGCACCGGAAGCCGGTTCTCTCAATACAGCGGAAATACTTCCATACGAAAAGGCCGATTCTGCAACAATGGTCTATATGCCGGAATCGAAAAGCCGTATGATATGGTCAATGCCCGACAGTGTCGGAACGCTTCGCCTGATGGAAACCTACAAGCTCTACGGTGGAAAATGGGACAAATACACGTCACTCGACGACAACCTGAATGACGGCGGCGATACAGACTATCCTTTTTTGATGGCCGACGGAGCCACCCTCTATTATGCTTGCAACGGAGACAATTCCATTGGCGGATATGACATTTTCATGACACGCAAGAACTTCGGTTCAGACGATTATCTCCAACCGCAAAATATTGGAATGCCCTACAATTCACCGTACGACGACTATCTGCTGGTCATCGACGAAATGACCAATGTAGGCTGGTGGGCCACTGACCGAAACCAAATTCCCGGCAAAGTGACCATCTATGTTTTTATTCCAAACAGTATCCGCGAAAATTATGACCGCGAAAACGAAAACATTTCTTCGCTTGCTTCACTCCGCTCCATCAAAGACACATGGAAGGAAGGTGCCGACTACAGCGAAATTTTGGATGAAATTGCACAAATTGGAATGGAAGAAGAAACTGAAAAAGCCGACTTTATTTTCTATGTCAACAATGACACTCGTTATACCACTTACGATGATTTCAACAGTTCTGAAGCCCGAAGCCTCATGCAGCGACTTATGGAACGCAAAGCATGGCTGAATGAAGTTTCAGAAAAACTGGCTGACCTGCGCTCCCAATTCAATAAGGGAAACACACAGGTTAAAACCCAACTGTCGACAGAAATTCTCCGACTGGAACGTACGATTGTCAAATCGACAGAAGAAATGCAGCAGATTGAAAATAATATCCGTGCTGCCGAACTGCCAACATTAAAATAAACGTATGATTGATTTTAAAGAAATCACCCAAAGAACCCAACTTTATAATTTTCATTCCCACACCCAATTCTGCGACGGAAGAGCAGCGATGCATGATTTTGTGGTAGCTGCCATCAAACAAGGATTTACCGATTACGGTTTTTCGCCCCACTCTCCTGCTCCAATTGAATCGCCATGCAATATCAAACTGGAGAATGTGCCGCTCTATTTGGATGAATTCAAACGCCTGAAGAAGGAATTTGAAGGGAAAATCAATCTTTATCTGTCGATGGAAATCGACTATTTCAATCACGAGCACGGTCCGTCAAGCAAATACTACGACGGACTGAATCTTGACTACAAGATTGGCTCCGTCCATTTTGTTCCTTGTGGCAACACCTATGTGGACACCGACGGAAACTTCAACAATTTCAAGTTGAAAATGGAACGCTATTTCGACAATGACATCAGAACCGTCGTAGAGCGTTTTTATGCGCAGACACTTCAAATGATTGAAAGCAAAGGTTTCGACATTATCGGACACTTTGACAAAATCGGACAGAACGCCTCGTATTTCCAGCCGGGCATTGAAGAAGAAGAATGGTATCAGAAACTGGTGCTAAAGGTAATTGATGCTATCAAAGATACAGGAGTCATAGCTGAAATCAATACGAAATCACTGATGGAGCACAACCGCTTTTTCCCTAACAAGCGCTATTTCGGACTGCTGAAGAAATACGAAATTCCGGTTGTAGTCAATTCCGACGCCCACTATCCCGAACGTATCAATGCAGGGCGGATGGAAGCCATCGAATTATATAAACTATAAAAACAGTATTTGAAAAATGCCGGTTAGAATATCCAGCACTCTTCCTGCCGTGGAAGAACTTAAAAATGAAAATATATTTGTCATCGACGAACAGCGTGCATCAACACAGGACATCCGTCCTCTTCGGATTGCCATCCTCAATCTGATGCCATTAAAATTGATGACAGAAACGGACTTGTTACGCCTGATTTCAAACACGCCGCTGCAAGTGGAATTGGATTTAGTCTTACCCGATGGACACGAATGGACCAACACGCCCAAAGAACATCTGGATACATTCTACAAATCGTTTGACGAAATAAAGTCAAACAACTATGATGGTTTTATCGTGACCGGTGCACCGGTTGAAATGGTAGATTTTGAAACAGTCGACTACTGGACCCAGCTTCAGGAAATTTTCGACTGGTCAAGAAAGCATGTCACATCCACTATCTATATCTGCTGGGCTGCTCTTGCCGGACTCTATCACAACTATGGCATACGCAAACATGTGCTTTCCAGCAAAATCTCAGGTGTATTCCGCCACAGAGTATTGGAAAAGAACAACCCGTTGTTCCGTGGCTTTGACGATGAATTTTTCGTGCCCCACAGCCGACATAGCGAAGTGAGGAAAGCCGATATATTAAAAGTGCCGGAACTCAACATTGTATCGGAAAGCGACGAAAGCGGCGTATATATCATCATGGCAAGAAACGGCCGTGAAATATACATTACAGGCCATTCTGAATACTCTCCCGGTACCCTCGATTTCGAATATCGCCGCGATTTGAAACGCGGAATGAATCCGCAGATTCCCAAGCATTATTATATCGACGACGATCCGTCGAAAGGTCCGCTTGTCAGATGGAGAAGCCACGCCAATCTGTTGTTCTCCAACTGGCTCAACTACTTTGTTTATCAGGAAACCCCATACGATATCCGCGAAATCAAATAACAGAATACAGCTGTGAAACCCAGAAGAATCGAACTGCTTGCACCGGCAAAAAATGCCGATATTGCCATCGATGCCGTCAAATGTGGTGCCGATGCCGTTTACATGGGCGCATCAAAATTCGGAGCACGCGCAGCTGCCGGAAACGATATTTCCGAAATAGCGCGCGCCATTGAATTTGCCCACCTGTTCAATGCGAAAATATATGTGACAGTCAACACGATTCTTTACGAACAGGAGTTGAAAGACGTGGAACGTCTCATCCGCGAACTCTATAAAATCGGGACCGACGCCCTGATTGTTCAGGATATGGGAATCCTTCGCCTTGACATCCCCCCTATCCAGCTTCATGCCAGCACACAATGCGACACACGCACTGTTGAAAAAGCCAAGTTTCTGGAAGCTGTGGGTTTCTCGCAAATCGTATTGGCTCGGGAACTCTCCGTAAAAGAAATCAGCGATATTCACGACAATGTGTCTGTGCCGTTGGAATGTTTCGTCCACGGAGCATTGTGCGTCAGCTACAGCGGAAGATGCCATGCCAGCTGCGCCATCAAAGGACGAAGCGCCAACCGCGGAGAATGTGCACAAATTTGCCGTCTTGCCTATGACATGATTGACAGCAAAGGCAACGCGGTGATGAAAAGGAAACACTTCCTTTCGTTACGGGATTTCAACCAAAGCGACCGATTGGAAGAATTGCTGGATGCCGGCGCTTCATCGTTCAAAATTGAAGGCCGACTGAAAGAAAGTGCCTATGTAAAAAATGTAACAGCCTACTATCACCAACGGCTGAACGATATATGCCGCAAACATCCTGACAAGTATGTACGCGGAGCTGTCGGACAGGTAAGCCTCGACTTTGAGCCATGCCTTGAAAAGAGTTTCAACCGTGGTTTCACCCACTATTTCTTTGACAGACGACAGCCAGCCGAACCGATGGCATCATTCGACACTCCGAAATCAATCGGTGAATTCATCGGTACCGTAAAAGAAACGAAAGGCAATCGCATAACCGTAAACGGCCACAAACAACTTTCAAACGGCGACGGGCTTGTCTACTTCAACAACCGCCGCGAACTATGTGGCTTCCGTGCCAATAAAACGGAAGGCAACACAATTGTGCCGCTTGAAAAAATATTCCTTCCCAAAGGAACACAGCTATACCGTAATTTCGACCAGACATTTACGGCATTATTGGCGAAAGATTCAGCGACACGCAAACTGGCTGTTGACATTCGCATGATGCGACTTTCCGACGGAATAAGTACGGAAATGACCGATGAAACCGGACACCGCGTTACGTTACGAACTCCGTTGGAACTGATTCCAGCAAAAACGAATCAGGAAGAGGCACGCGTTAAAGCATTTGGGAAACTTGGCGATACCCTTTTCACACTCCGGTCGTTCGATGCCGGCAATACAGCCGATTTATTCATTCCGGCGTCCACAATGACAGCCATCCGTCGCGAATTATGTGAACTATTGGAAAATGACATACGCGCAACATATCATTTTGAATATCGTCGAAATGAAGACAAAACAGTTGCAGCTCCCGCTTCTCTATCTTTCGCCGACAACGTAGCAAACAGCAAAGCCGAAACATTCTACAAAGAGCACGGAACAAAAACTATTGAGCCTGCAATGGAAATATCGGCAAGAAAAAATGATAACGATGTGCTCATGACAACCCGCTACTGCATCCGCCGCGAGATGGACTGTTGTTTAAAAGGGAAAAATGCGGGCCGACTTGACAGAGACATCACGCTTGTTTCCGGAGATGTAAGACTCGCCGTGGAATTCGATTGCAAAAATTGTCAAATGCTGCTCCGTCGGGCAAAATAACAACCACACCTATGGCTGAACACAATGAATTCGGGAAGAAGGGAGAAGAAGCCGCATTTGAAACGCTGCTAAAGCAAGGCTACATCATCCGTGAACAAAACTGGCGATGCGGAAAAGCGGAAATAGACATCGTAGCAGAGAAAGGCAACAGAATTATCATAGTGGAGGTCAAAACTCGCTCGGAAGAAATTGAAGATTTGAGCGAAGTCATCGACAAAAAGAAAATCGGCAATCTCATCAAGGCCGGAACGGCCTATATCAACCAATACGAATTACCCCATGAACTCCAGTTCGACATCATTCTCCTGACAGGAACACCCGACAATTTCCACATCGAGCACTACATCGATGCCATTATGCCCCAATTGAAAGCATTATAAAGATACAAAAGAAAACGTCCGACACTCATGCCGGACGTTTTCTTATCGGATTACTATATCAATCATCAAGTTTGTGAATAACCAAGCCTGAACGCAACTTAGGTTCAAACCATGTGGTTTTTGGAGGCATGATATTACCCGTATCGGCAATATCTATGATTTGCTGCATGGTTACCGGATACAATGCCAAAGCCATGGCCATTTCTCCGCTGTCAACACGGCGTTTCAATTCTTCCAAACCACGGATTCCACCTACGAAATCAATTCGTTTGTCAGAACGCAAATCAGTTATTCCCAAAATATCGCGAAGAATCAAATCAGACGAAATAGTCACATCCAGCACGCCAATAGGATCATTGTCGTTGTATGTGCCCGGCTTCGCCGTCAATGAATACCATTCGCCATCGAGATAAAGGGAAAAGTTATGCAACCTTGCCGGTTTGTAAATATATTTACCCTTCAGCTCGACATCAAAGTCAACTCTTAACTTGGCTAAAAATTCGTCTTTCGACAAACCGTTCAAGTCACGTACGACACGATTGTAGTCAATCACCTTCAAATGCGATGCCGGGAAACATACGGCAAGGAAATAGTTATATTCCTCATTGCCCGTATGATTTGGGTTTGCATCAGCCATTTCCTTTCCTACAAGCGCAGCAGCTGCACTGCGGTGATGGCCGTCGGCGATATACATATCCGGAATTTCGGCAAACAGTTCTGTGATGCGCTGAATTTTGTCATCATCTTTAATCACCCAGAACGTGTGTCCGAAACCGTCTTCAGCCACGAAGTCATACTCCGGCTTTCCGGCAGTCACCTGATGCAATATCTCTTCCAGTTCCGCATTGTCAGGAAAAGTAAAAAACACCGGCTCCACATTTGCCCGATTGATGCGGACATGCTTCATACGGTCCTCTTCCTTGTCGCGACGCGTCAGTTCATGTTTCTTAATGTGCCCCGACATATAGTCGTCGACATTGGCAGCCACCACAAAACCATATTGCGTGCGGCCATCCATTGTCTGAGCATATACATAGTAGCAAGGCTTCGCATCTTGCACCAGCCAACCTTTCTCCTGAAACATCTTAAAGTTTTCAACTGCGCGGTCATAAACTTTAGGATCATGTTCGTCCGTTCCCGGCTCGAAATCAATTTCAGGCTTAATGATGTGGTACAACGATTTCTCGTTGCCTTCCGCTTCCTTACGGGCTTCTTCCGAATTAAGCACATCATAAGGACGAGAAGCTACTTCTGTCACTAAATCAGCAGGAGGACGTACCCCCTTGAACGGTCTTACTTTAGCCATGGTATTAAAAGTTTTTCAAAGTTTAGTTTTTATTCTATTTTTTGCGAATAATCGTCTGTTCACGATCCGGACCAACAGAAAGGATAGTGATAGGCACTTCCAATTCTGTTTCAAGAAATTTGATATAATCCTTAAATTCTTGCGGGAATTCATCTTCGCTCTTGAATTTTGTCATATCAACATTCCATCCCGGAAGTTCCTTGTAAACCGGTTCCAAATCCACACCATCGACAGAGAATGGGAAGTCACGGGTTTCCTCACCGTTGATACGATAAGCTACACAAGCCTTGATTGTCGGGAATGTGTCAAGCACATCGCTCTTCATCATAATCAGCTGAGTAACTCCATTCAACATGATAGCATAGCGCAATGCAACCAAGTCAACCCAACCGCAACGGCGTTCACGACCTGTCACAGCACCATATTCATGACCGATATCACGAATCTTCTTGCCCGTTTCGTCAAACAATTCTGTCGGGAAAGGACCACTGCCGACACGTGTACAGTATGCCTTGAAAATACCGTAAACTTCACCAATGCGGTTCGGAGCAACTCCAAGACCTGTACAAGCACCCGCACAAATTGTATTGGATGATGTCACAAACGGATATGAACCGAAGTCAACGTCAAGCATTGTTCCCTGTGCACCTTCACACAAAACGCTCTTGCCTTCAGCCATCAGTTTGTTGACATAGTGTTCGCTGTCGATTATATCGTATTCTTTCAAATAATTGATAGCGTCAAGCCATTTCGGTTCAAGTTCTGATAAATCCACTTTTTCACCGAACATAGTCAGCGTATCGATATGTTTGGCTTTAGCCGCTTCATATTTTTTCTCAAAATCGCAGAAGATATCACCTACGCGCAAACCGTTACGGCTTGTCTTGTCTGTATAAGTCGGACCGATACCCTTACCGGTTGTACCGATTTTTGCATCACCTTTACGACGTTCGTTGGCTGCATCGAGCAAACGGTGAGTAGGAAGAATCAAATGAGCCTTCTTTGAAATTTTCAAGATTTTCTTGATATCTACGCCGCTTTGTTCGAGAGCTTCTGCCTCTTCACGGAACAAAACCGGGTCAAGCACTACGCCATTACCGATAATGTTGATTTGTCCGTGTTGGAAAATACCGGAAGGAATAGAACGCAATACATATTTCTTTCCTTCAAATTCAAGCGTGTGACCGGCATTCGGACCGCCCTGGAAACGGGCTACTACATCGTAGCGCGGAGTCAAAACATCGACGACCTTTCCTTTTCCTTCATCGCCCCATTGTAAGCCTAAAAGCACATCTACTTTCATAATTTTTCGATTTTGATATTCGTTTATTTGGTTGTTTTTTTATTTCTCCGTTGTTTTCTGGCACAGGTGGAACAAATTCCGTACACATAAAGCGACACATACGAAGCCGTAAACGTTCCATACTTCCGCATGCTGATATAACGCATCAGTTCACTATCCTTCATCTCCTTGATTTTTCCGCATTCCGTACAAATCAGATGATGATGATTACCCGAACTGACCACCTTTTCATACAAAGCTTTCTGTGTACCGAACTGGTGTTTCCGCACAATACCACAGTCGCAGAACAGTTCCATCGTGTTATAAACCGTAGAACGGCTGACATGATAGGAATTTTCTTCCATTTCCGCAAAAATGGTTTCCACTCCAAAATGGTCATTATGCGAGAATACAACGTCGAGTATCGCAAAACGCTCCGGCGTCTTACGAAGCTTTTTGCTGTCCAGGTACTCCGACAATTTTGCCCGAGCCACCAATACCGATTTGTCCTCAGTTGCGACCATTAAAAATCTGTTCTGTATTAACTGCTATATCAAGACACGGTCGAAAAAATTCCAGACCATAGCCTATCAGCATACAAAGATAATGCAAACCACCATAAATGCAAAATGAACTGTCTGAATTTTCTTGCCGGGCACAGCCTGTTTTTAAACAGACCGGCAACGAATGAAAATCTTGCAGTTTTTTAGTTCATTTTACATAATTCAGCACAGCTATTCATAAATATTAAATATCTTTGCATATGATAGGATGTGATTAGGCACCGTCAAACATAAACAGTTTGACAAAGCGCACACTACATTGCATCCACGACAACATTGAAACCATACTTATATGAAATACACAAACGTTTATAGCAAAAACAGCAGCCCTGTCCTTTATCACTTGCTGGCATTTTTTGTAGCCGCAGTTTGGGGCGTTTCTTTCGTTTCAACCAGCAAACTTCTTGATGCGGGCATTCAGCCTACCGAAATATATATTATCCGCTTTGTCATTGCCTATCTGGTAATTTTGGCACTCACATTCCGCAAAATCATGTCCGACTCGCTGAAAGATGAAGTGCTTTTCATGATATGTGGACTTTGTGGCGGCTCCATTTACTACATTGGCGAGAATACGGCATTGCAATACACTTTGGTAACCAATGTATCCCTGCTGGTAACACTCTCACCTATCATCACCGTACTGCTTACAAAAATGATGTATAAGACAGAGCAACTCAGCAAAGGCTTCATTGTCGGGTCAATCATTGCATTTATCGGTGTTGCGTGTGTGATATTCAACAGCAGCTTCAACATTGAGGTAAAACCGTTAGGCGACCTTCTTTCCATTTTTGCCGCCGTCAGCTTTGCCATCTATTGCATAGTAGTTAAAAAGCTGAACGCGCGTTACGACACGCTTTTCATTTCCCGAAAGATATTTTTCTACGGTGTGATCACCGCCCTTCCGTTTCTTACATTCCAAGACCATTTTATGGATTTTGCAATTTTGAAGGAACCGGTTGTATGGATGCACATTCTCTTCCTGGGTGTTGTATGTTCAATGCTTGCATTCATTCTTTGGAACGAGGCCATCAACAAATTAGGCGCCTCCCGCGCATCCAACTATCTGTATTTCTCACCAGTCATCACCCTCATTGCTTCGGTATGGCTGTTGAATGAAAACGTCAGCATAGTCGGCTACATCGGCTGCGCCCTGACAATCGGCGGAGTCATCGTTTCCGAAAAAGTGAAATTTAAATAATTTCAAGCCCTTTCGGAAACGAACTCAGCACTATTGTTCCAATAAATATTTTTTCAATGCCGGGAATGCTGCCGACATTGGTATGGATTGTTTCTGTCCCTCCATGAATTTCTGCAGTTTGACCGGAATCTCCACCTCACCGGAAATAATGGAATCAACTGTCGATTTGAATTTGGCCGGATGTGCTGTCTCCAGGAACACACCAGTTTCATTCGGCTTCAATCCTTCAAGCAGAGCTCTGTATGCAACCGCTCCATGAGGGTCAAGCAAATAATGGTCTACCTCAAAGGTGTTGCGCAACGTTTCCGATATCTGTTCATCGGTATATGTGCACCCGGAAATATCTCTTTTGATAGCATCATAAGAATGTCCGTACAAAGCCAAAATTCTGGCAAAATTGCTTGGATCGCCTACATCCATGGCATTGGCTATTGTCTGAACGGACGGTTTTGGAGAATATATTCCTGTCTGCAAATAGTTATAGAATACATCATTTCGGTTGTTTGCCGCAATAAAACGCTTAATAGGAAGGCCCATTTTTTTAGCAAACAAACCGGCTGTCAAGTTACCGAAATTACCACTGGGCACAGCTACGACAATATTTCCCATATCAATGTCACCCTTCCGCAACAACTGCGCATAAGCATAAAAATAATAGAACATTTGCGGTAGAAAACGGGCTATATTGATGGAATTGGCACTCGTCAGTTTCAAATGGTGGTTCAACTCTGCATCCATGAAAGCATTCTTCACCAAAGCCTGACAGTCGTCGAATGTACCTTCTACCTCTATAGCTGTAATGTTTTGGCCTAAAGTTGTAAATTGAGACTCCTGTATCTCACTCACTTTTCCCTTAGGATAAAGTACGAACACACATACGCCTTCTACGCCCAAGAATCCATTCGCCACCGCACTTCCCGTATCACCGGAAGTAGCGACCAATACATTCACCGGACGGGTATCTGAACTGCGGGAATTAAAATAGCCCAACAATCGTGCCATAAAACGGGCGCCGACATCCTTAAATGCCAAAGTCGGTCCATGGTAAAGTTCCAAACTGTAGCGATTCTCCGACACATGCTTCAACGGAATGTCAAAATTCAATGTTTCATCGACAATCTCTTTTAGCACTTCCGATTCTATATCCTCACCAAAAAGCGTGTTTGCTACGGCATAAGAAATCTCCTGCAAGGACATTTCTCCTATATTTTTAAAGAATGCCTTGGGAATGGACGGGATACGCTCCGGCATATACAATCCTCTGTCGGATGCCAGTCCTTTGATAACCGCACTCTTCAGAGATGCCATCTGGGCTTTCCCGTTTGTACTATAGTATTTCATATATTAAGTTCACTTTAAAAATTCATTAATAAATTGCTCGCCTTCCAACAGACCATAACTGCCCTGTTGAGCAGAATGCTCCGAAAACCGCTCCACACTGTCAGCGTGGTCGCCCGGCCGATAAATCAAAAACGGAACAGGTTCATCCGTATGTGTTCGAATACGGCAAGGTGTCGGATGATCTGGCAATACAGCAATAGCTACCGGTTCATTCATCTGCTGCACAGCCTCAAGAATAGGTTTGCACACACGGCTGTCAAGGTTTTCGATAGTCTTTATTTTCAGATTATAATCACCCTCATGCCCGGCTTCATCACTGGCTTCAATATGAAGAAAAACGAAGTCATTATCCTTCAACGCGGCAATAGCTGCCGCAACTTTTCCTTCATAATTGGTGTTCCAAAGTCCGGTTGCGCCTTCCACCAAAATTGGTTTCAATCCGGCATAGACGCCTATACCTCGAATCAAGTCAACGGCAGAAATCACAACTCCGCTGTCAATACCAAAGCGTTCCATGAGAGTCTGCATTCGCGGCCGATAACCAGGAGACCAAGGCCAAATACTATTGGCGGCATCCTTACCTTCCGCTTTTCGTTTTATATTGACCGGATGATTCTCCAGCAATTTCTGAGAACGCAGAATCAGTCCATTCAACAAGTCAGCCGTTGCCTGAGCTTCTGCCGCTTTCGGTCTGATAAGCACATCCCGAAAAGGCGTACCCGGCACGTCGTGAGGAGGAGTGCAGTGAATCCGCTTGTCACCGTGTTTGACTTTCAAAAGGTGACGGTAAGAGACTCCTTGATAAAAACGGATATCGTCATCTGCAAGCTGCTCATTCAGAAAGTCAATCAGCTCGGCAGCTTCCTCATTAGAGATATGTCCTGCGGAATGATTCTTAATAATTCCGTTTTCTATACATATCAAATTACAGCGCATAGCCATTTCGCCTTCCAGAAGCGGAACGCCTATACTGGCTGCTTCCAAAGAGCCGCGTCCTTCAAACGTCTTGTCCAAATCATACCCTAAAACAGACATATTCGCCACCTCACTTCCCGGATGGTATCCGACAGGAACAGTTTTCAACCGTCCCACACGACCATGAGATGCCAACCAATCCATCGTGGGTGTATTGGCAACCTCCATCGGTGTCTTGTCTCCCAATTCAGGAATCGGATCATCGGCCATGCCATCGCCTAAAATTATGAAATGTTTCATATGCCTGTAAGTTTAACGTATGTTCGCAATACTGATAATGTCAGCAAAAACTCCGGCTGCCGTTACCACCGCTCCGGCACCATACCCTTTGATTTCCATCGGGTATTCCTTGTAGCGTTCAGTGGTCAGCAGAATCACGTTATTACTGCTTTCCAAGGAATAGAAAGGATGCGACTGTCCTACTTCCTGCAAGCCGACTTCTACCTCTCCATTCTCCAATTTAGCAACAAAACGGAATTTCATGCCCTTTTGTTCAGCCTGTTTTCGCTTCATTTCAAAATCTTTATCTAAATTTTCAATGTTTTTAAAGAACTCGTCAATTCCGCCTTCGAAACAATTGTCCGGAATAAACAGATTCTTTTTCACATCCTCTGTATCCACTTTATATCCGGCCTCTCTGGAAAGTATGACAATTTTCCGAATCACATCCTTTCCGCTCAAATCTTCACGTGGGTCCGGTTCGCTATAACCGGCTTCCTTCGCCATCATAATAGCCTTGCTTAACGGCATATCTTCACTCAACACATTAAAAATATAGTTCAACGTGCCTGAAATCACAGCCTCAATTTTGAGTATCCGGTCACCCGAATTTATCAGACTGTTGATGGTATTGATAATCGGAAGACCTGCTCCCACATTCGTTTCAAAAAGGAATTTGACATCCTTTTTACGAGCTGTCTGTTTTAACAAATTATAGTTCTCATACTTTGACGAAGCCGCAATCTTATTGGCAGCAACGACATTCACGTTATGAGAAAGCAAATCGGCATAGAGATTGGCAATGGCCGGACTCGCCGTACAATCGACAAAAACAGAATTAAAGATATTCATCTTTATCACTTCTTTAGCGATATTTTCCGGCGTAGCCTCCATATCTGAATTTTGGAGTACTTTCTGGAAGTTTTCTATATCGATACCTTCCCGATTGAAAGCACAACGTTTGGAATTCGATATGCCCACCACATTCAAGGTCAAAGCCTTGTTTTCCTTGAGATTCGTCTGTTGACGGCGAATCTGGTCAAGCAAATAACGTCCCACATTTCCCGTTCCGACAACAAACAGGTTCAGCACCTGAGTTTCCGAAAGGAAAAACGAGTCATGAATAACGTTCAAGGCCTTACGCAAGCTGCCATACTGGATAACAAACGAAATATTGGTTTCTGATGCACCTTGAGCACAAGCTATCACGTTTATACCATTTCTACCCAACGTATTGAACAGTTTACCGGCAATACCCGGCGTATGCTTCATGTTTTCGCCAACGATAGCAACCGTAGCCAAATCACGTTCTGCCGTAATCGTTGTAATTTCACCCGTGTTTATCTCACTTGCAAACTCTTCTTCCAACACTCTTACTGCCAAATCTGCATCACAATGCTTAACGGCAAAAGATGTATTATGCTCGGAAGAGGCTTGTGAAACGAGGAACACACTCACGCCATTCTTCGCCAACGCATTAAAGATACGGGAATTGACACCAATCACACCAACCATACCCAATCCGGAAACCGTAATCAAACACGTATCGTTGATAGAAGAAATACCCTTAATAGCTTTCCCGTCTTCTTTCGGCATATCATTCGTTATCCATGTACCCGGTGCTTCAGAGTTGAAGGTATTTTTGATAACAATCGGAATATTCTTATGGAACACCGGATATATAGTTGGAGGATAAATCACCTTCGCGCCAAAGTTACACAACTCCATTGCTTCCAGGAACGACAGATGGTCAATCACATAGGCATTACTGATAACCCGAGGGTCTGCAGTCATAAACCCGTCCACATCCGTCCATATTTCCAGCACAGAAGCCTTCAGTTCAGCCGCAACAATAGCTGCCGTATAATCACTCCCGCCACGTCCCAAATTGGTTATGTCGCCAGAGTTTTTATCCGATGAAATGAAACCGGGAATTACAGCAACTTTCCCGGTAAAGTCATCAAATGTCTTATGTATCAAATCGCCCGTTGTTTCGGAATCAACGATATGCTTGTTAAACTGACGTTCGGTTTTTATAAAGTTTCGGGAATCAAAATGAACAGCCCCGTCAATCACCCGACTGATAATCACAGAAGACAACCGTTCGCCATAGCTAACTACAATATCCAATGTTCTTGGCGACAAATCTTTGATCAGAGAAACCCCTCTATATATATTTCCAAGTTCTTCCAATAGCGGGCCTGTAATGGACCTGACATCCAATTGACATTCAACAGGCACCATACCATTGATGACAACATTATGCCGTTCAATGATTTTCGCATAGTTTTCCAAATATGCAGAATCGCCTTTGGATGCCATTTGGGCGGTGGCAATCAGCTGGTCGGTTATGCCTCCCAAAGCAGACACAACTACAATCACTTGTTCGTCCAAGCCTTCAACAATGCGTTTGACATGAGACAAACTCTCAACAGTCCCAACAGATGTACCTCCGAATTTTAAAACTTTCATATCAAAATGTATATATAGGTTTGTTTTTATAACCGTTTAGTTACAACTTTTCTAAAATATCACCACAAATATAACTATATTAATATTAATTCCAATCATTTTGCAAACAATTTGAACGATTCGATGGAAATATTTTACCAAACATCAACCATTGTTTTCTTTTCCCAAAAGGAGCAACCAGCAATGAATAGCTTCCCACTATGTTTTTTTGCGTATCTTTGTAAAAGATAGGAGGCGGTTCGGGATAAAAAATAATTGAAACAAGTTTCATTATTTTATTCTCCACTCGCCTTTAGCTATCTTTGTAGTATATAATTTTGCAAAACCAGTCAAAGTAAAAACGATTATGACAGATTTAGCCTTTATTGAATCATCTGAATTCAACGAATTCATCAAAAACAACAAAGATGCCAACACAATACAACTCAGGCTAAAGAAATTCAACAATCTTTCATTTGATTTGGAGTTTGCCCTCCAACAAATAGAATGTCGCAAAAAAGCGACAGGAAAAATACCGGAACTCGCTGAAAAACTCATCTACCCCACTCAAGTAAGTATTGAACAGGCCACGTCCGAAGTTCTGGCAAAATTCCACGCCAACTTGTTCGCAGGACAAAAAACTGTACTTGACCTGACTTGTGGCCTTGGAGTTGACGACTATTATATTTCCGAAAAAGTCGAAAGCGTTACAACTATTGACATCAACCCCACTGTTGCCGATATCGCCATACGCAATTTCAGGGAATTAGGGAGAAACAACATAACCGTACATTGCCAAGACTCCGAAGCATTTGTCAAAACCAACTCAAAACATTTTGACGCATGTTTTGCTGATCCTTCACGCAGATTGGGCGGCGACAGAAACCAACGCCTGTACAGCTTGACCGACTGCGTGCCGTCTATTCAGGAGGTTTTGCCCAAACTTCAAGAAACGGTCAATTTCATCATCGTAAAAGCTTCCCCAATGATTGACCTGACAAAAACAATCAAAGATTTTCCCGGCATTACAGACGTATGGATTTTGTCAGTCAAAAACGATTGCAAGGAGCTACTTTTCAAAATTCCGTTCACAACGGAACAGCCTCATAATGCCACGTCAATTCACACCATCAACTTTGACACAGAAGACATACAAGAATTCACCTACACATTTGGAAACGCTGAAAAATGCCCGGAGCAAACACCGGAAGCCGGAAACTATCTCTACGTCCCGAATACATCCATCATGAAGGCCGGAGCGTTTAATCAAGTGAGCAAAGCGTATGGCTTGTCCATCATATCACAAAATTCACATTTATTTCTTTCAAACAATTATCTGGCTGATTTTCCGGGGAAAAAATTTCAAATAACCCATGTTTTTTCTCTCTCCAAACCCGACATGAAAAGCCTGAAAGCTTTGACTGACGCAGCCAACATTTCCTGCCGCAATTTTCCGCTGACGCCAGAAGAACTTAGAAAGCGTCTAAAATTAAAAGATGGCGGTAATTGCTACATCTTTGCAACAACTACCGCCAACAAAAAGAATATCCTTCTATTCTGCGAAAAGAGATAACAATCCTATCGCTTAAACATTCTATCCATTTCCAATTTATCCTGACGGGCCTTAATTGACTCACGCTTGTCGTATTCCTTCTTACCCTTACCCAAGGCAATAACAACTTTAGCCAATCCTTTATCGTTGATAAAGACACGCAACGGCACAATCGAAAAGCCGTTATCCTTGCTGGCTTTGCCCAAGTCACGGATTTCCTTCTTGTTAAGAAGAAGTTTTCTGTCACGCCGTGCGCTGTGGTTGTTGTAAGAGCCATAAAAATATTCTCCCACATACATGTTCTTAATCCATATCTCTCCATTATTTTCATAGCAGAAAGAATCCGTCAGGCTTGCTTTACCCAAACGAATGGACTTAATCTCAGTACCCGTCAACACAATTCCTGCCGTATAGGTATCGAGTATTTCAAAATCAAACGTCGCACGCTTGTTCTTAATATTTATTTGAGATAATTTCATATTATACTTCCGGCATTATTAAATTGAACACTAATCTCACCAGTTCCACAGAAAACATCACTGCTACAAATACGCCCAAGACATAATAGCTTCTGTTCTCTCCCTGAACCGGGAAATATGACAGACTTTTACTTATGATAAACAGTAAATATAGTTTGAAAAGTTCAAGCAAAATCAAAGATGTCGGAAGCAAATTTTGCAAGATGGCAAGAATCATCAATACCGACAGGTTCATCATTACCAGCTTTTTTATTCTTCCTTCCGAAATTTTACTATTCTTTTCTGCAATTTTCCCGAGCATCCATGCGATAGCCATCACGCTGACGATATAACCCAAAAAGTAAGATGCAAAATTGACGATTGCGCTAATTATTGCAGCCGACAACTTCAACTCGTCAAAATAGAACATCTGACAAAAACACGACAACGCAGTGACACCAATTAGCGGATAGAACAGATTCCGTTCAATTGTGGCACTCGGCACCCCGCCCTGAAGCACATAACCCCATGTTTGAGCCGGGAATATGATTAATTTGAATACATTTTTCAATTCTTTCATAACGTACACTCAATTTATACTGCAAAAGTACGAAATTAGTTTACTTTTTTGATTATACTTCAAAATAATTTACTTTTGTATCCACTCAATGCAAAACCAAAGTTTATGAAATTCGAATTTTTCATTGCAAAACGTCTGCAACTATATACAAACGACAAAGCGACAAAATCATCAGCGTTCACACTCAACGTTGCTATTACGAGCATTGTTATTGCCATTGTCATAATGATTGCATCCATTTCTATTGTATCGGGGTTTAAGCATACGATAGTGAATAAAATCTCCGAACTCAATGCACATATCCGTATTTCAAATGGACAGAACGGTTCTTCAGCCGGAGAAAACGCCCCGATTATATATAACGATTTCTTCCAATCACTTGCCAATGATTCAAACGGAATAGTCAAATCAGTGCAGCTTGTTGCCGAAGCTCCGTGCATCATTAAAACACCGACAGAATTCAACGGACTGGTATTTAAGGGATTTCAGCAAGACGCAAATACACACTTCATTGAGAACTACAAAACAAAAGGCGATTTCGATTTATCCGGCAACAATATTGCCATATCACAATATATAGCCGACAAACTTCAGATAGACGTAAACGATAAAGTTTCCGTCTATTTCATATCAAACGGCAATATGAAAATACGCAAACTTACCGTCAGTGCAATTTTCAACACCGACTTTGAGGATTTCGACAAAAATATTGTAATCGGGAATATCAGCATTCCTCAATCCATAAACCGCTGGGAACCCAACATGGGTAGTGCCATTGAATATACATGTCATTCACTCGACGATATCGACAATGCCGCCCAATATATCACAACTCGGATTTACGATTATATTTACAAGAACAACTCGACCGAAGTTTACCAACTATCTACGGCAAAAGATAACAATTCTACCTATTTTGCATGGTTGCAACTCTTGGACACAAACATCGTTGTCATACTGATACTAATGACCGTCGTTGCTTGTTTTTCTCTGATTGCCGGACTAATCATTGTGGTACTCAACCGAATCAACATGATAGGAATTTTGAAGGCGCTCGGAGCCAACAACAAAAGCATACGCCTCATTTTCATATCATTGGCACAAAAGCTGATACTCAAATCCATGATTTGGGGTAACATCATCGGATTTTCTCTGATACTTTTACAAAAGTATTTTCATCTGATAAAACTGGATGCTGCAACTTATTACATGAGCTATGTCCCGGTCGAAATCAATATATGGCTTGCCGTTCTCAACATCGGTATTTTTATCATTGCGGCAGTTTCCCTAATTGCTCCATCCTATATTGTAGCATCGATAAAGCCTGCCAAAAGCATCAGGTTTGAATAAAAAACTCAAGGTTCTTAAAACCTGTTTTCACAAACCGGTTTTAGAACCTTGAATCAAACATAATTCACGACTTAGTTCCTTACGACATATTCCCAACCTCTGTTGTCAGCCGTTTTACATCGGAACGGTCAATGACTTATGCGAATTGTCTAAATAAGAACCATTTATTTAACCTCGATCACCAGAAAATCTGATTTTTCCCAAAACAGATTTGGATTTATAATTTTGATTGTTTTCAATCCATTAACATCTACAATCTCATAAGAATTTGCAGGTTGTTTAGTCTTGATTTGTGCACTTTTACTGTTCGTGTTGATTTCAGTTAAAGTACGTCTGTCAGCCTTGACGAAAGCAGAACGGTCGAAATCGCCTTCCATCACTTTTGTGCGGCCCAAGAATTTCTTTTCAAGAATCTGCATAGCCTTCAACTCCTTGTTGGTTGCCACCACATAATAACAAGTGTTAAGCTGGTCGTTAAGTTGAACCGAACGAGCTTCGGCTTCTGCCTTTGCGTTTGAAACAGCCTCAACCTGAGTATTCAAAGAATCAACCTGCCCCGTCAATCCTTCAATCTTGATATTCGCTTTTGCCAATTCACCTTCAAGCATTGAAATTTTTGAGTTCTGCTCTTCGATCAATTGCTTTTGCGTATCGATTGTTTTTTTAAGATTGGCAGTATATCCGTTATTTTTCTTCAGTTTAGCTTCCAAATCCTCCAATTTTTTACGACGTTCAGCAAGTTCACGCTTGATGTTTGCCAAATTATTAAGGACTTCACGCTTCTGAGAAGGTGACTCAGACTGAAAATCTTTAGATGTCACAATATTTTCAAGCTCATTGATTTCCAAAAGGTTGTTATTGATATCACCAACCAATGACATCAAACTGTCCTTCTGAGCAGTCAAGCTCTCGATTGTCAAAGAATCCTGTACTGCGGCCTCACGAGCCTGTTCCAATTTATGGTTGTTGCAAGATGACAATACCAATGCACTTGCACCAATAAAAAGCAATATTTTTTTCATAACTACTTAATTTTTTTTCTACACTTTAATTGACAAGTAATGTGCCAAACACCCGCCCAAACGCAACCACATTGTTTATCAACAGTTTACCAATAAATTATCCTTTTCCACACACAAAATCGTGATGAAAAAATCAACAAAAATGTGGAAAATATCCACAATTTTGGCATCAGGCAAAAAAACGATTTGCATCATTTGCTTTTTAGATTTATATGTGTAATTTTGCAACACATACAAAACGTCATACATATCGGCAAAAACACATTCTTCCTAACAGAACAATGCCATAGCCGATTAAAACTTTAAAAGATACAATTATTTATGAAGAATTTAATTTTAGTAACAGGCGGAACCGGATATATTGGCTCGCATACAGTAGTGGAACTGCAAAATTCCGGCTATGAAGTTGTCATTATCGACAATTTGTCAAACAGTAACGCAGATGTTGTTGACGGAATTGAACGCATCACAGGCATCCGCCCACATTTTGTTGAAGCTGACTGCACTGACATCAATGCATTAAGAAAACTCTTCAACGACTATCCCGGAATCAAAGGAATCATCAATTTTGCTGCAAGTAAAGCCGTAGGCGAATCTATGCAGAAGCCATTACTTTACTACCGCAACAACTTAAATACACTTATCAACTTACTCGAACTAATGCCGGAATTCGGCGTTGAAGGCATTGTATTCTCCTCTTCCTGCACGGTATATGGAGAGCCAGATAAAAATCCGGTTGACGAATCGGCTCCGATTAAAAAAGCAACTTCACCTTACGGTAACACAAAACAGATTTCAGAAGAAATCATTTCTGATTACTGTTATGCCGGCGCTCCTATCAAGAGCATTATCCTGCGCTATTTCAATCCGGTCGGAGCACATCCGTCAGCAGAAATCGGTGAGTTGCCAAACGGCGTGCCACAAAACCTCATTCCTTATCTTACCCAAACAGCTATTGGCGTCAGAAAAGAATTGAGCGTATTCGGTGACGACTATAACACACCTGACGGCTCTTGCATTCGTGACTTTATCAACGTTGTCGATCTTGCCAAGGCTCATGTCATCGCCATCGAACGAATGTTGGAAAACAAGAGCAACGACAAGGTTGAAATCTTCAATCTTGGTACAGGTAAAGGCGTTTCCGTTCTCGAACTTATCAATACATTCGAAAAAGCAACCGGCGTAAAAGTTCCGCATAAGATTGTCGGCCGTCGTGACGGTGACATCGAAAAGGTTTGGGCTGAACCGACCAAAGCCAACACCGTTCTCGGATGGAAAGCAGAAGTTCCATTGGAAGACACCATGAGATCCGCATGGAACTGGCAATTGCGCCTTCGCGAAAGAAATATCATGTAATATTTCCATAATTAAAAAAATAAAGCCAACTTTACCGTTGGCTTTATTTTTTTAATTACTATACAAATGAAAACATACCTAGCATTAGCCCTATCATTCGCAGCCACAAGTGCTTTCGCAAATCCCGAATGGGGACCGGCCGACACCGTGGCATGCTACAATGTCGGTCCCGGCATTGAGTACACAAAAATTATCTATCCGGACAAACCACTAATCATATGGTACTCAACCATTGATTTAACAAACCCTTACAACAAAGTAGAGCAAGTCATGAGCCGACATCAGGTTCCGGACGTAAACCGTTGGGATGTCATGACTCATTACAAAGAAAATTCAAGACCCGGTCACCAGGTAAAAATTGCATGGAACCATGATTTCTTTGTTTACGAATCCGGCATATGTATCGGTGGCAATATTTCCGACGGACAAATCACCCACCTGTTAACGGGACGTTCAATGCTCGCAATAACGGCAGATAAGAAAGCGGAAATCTTCCTGCCAGGCTATGATACAAAAATAATCACTACTGACAATACGGAAGTCGGTATCGACATTTTCAATGCCAGCGCCGCGGGCCTTACCGGTGACTGTATTTTCTTCAACCACCTGAATGGAACAACCCTGAGCGAACCAGGCACCTATATCCAAGTACAACCCCAACAGCCCTGGATTGTAAACGGTGATGATATCCCCTGTAAAATTCTTGCTATCAGCAACGAACCGCTACAAACATCCGCTACCGAATGTGTAATATATTTGAGAGGGAGCAAATTGAATGCTCTCGACGGCCATGTCAAAGTCGGAGACGTTCTTTCCGTACGCCAACACGTGACATCACCATCGTGGGGTATTGCGCCGGAAGACATTCTTAACGGATTTCATGGATATCCGAGCATCGCTCACGACGGAGTTCTCCATGAAGGAGAATACAACAACTTCGAAAACGGACGCGAATATGAAAAATCATCCCATGTGATGGCAGGCATTTCCAAAGACAAAACCAAACTTTATATCTGCCTGAATGAAATGTCAACACAAAGCCAGCCTATAGATTGTGTAGAAATGGCTAACTGGATGCTTCAACGTGGAGCATGGGACATTGTAAACTTTGACAGCGGAGGTTCTGCTGCTATCGTCATCAACGAAGAGATGCAGAATCTGCCCGGAAGAGGTTCTGTACGCCCAGTGCAAAATGCAATGCTCGCTGTGTCATTAGCACCCGAAGATAACACTGTAACCCAAATGTCTTTCAGCAAAAAGGTCATTACAACAGCAACAATTTCAAGTTTGCCACTATCTGTTGTTTCCTATAACCAATATGGAGACATTGTTGAAGAGAATGTTGCCGGCTGCACTTATACCGTTTCTCCCGAGAACCTCGGATATGTTGACAGCAACGGAATTTTCCACTCCAACCAGCAAGGTGGAAGCGGAAAAATCATTGCCAGTAAAGGTAATGTTTCCTGCGAAGTACCACTTAACGTACAGGAAGCAACCGATGTCCAACTTCCATTCAGCGAATTGCTGATAGACTCTTCCCGCCAATATATCATTCCTGTATATGGCATTGTCAACGGCAAATCCATTCCACTTGAAGCGGAAGCTTTTCAATGGGGACCGTCAACTCCGGGAATTGTCAAAATCGAAGAAGGAGTTTTATCAGGAATCCAAAACGGAACAACGACTGTTACCGGTACATTTGGCAATCTGTCCATATCTTTTGATGTAACGGTAGAAATTGGAAAAGGCAGCATGTCCGTTTTGAATTTCAAAGAAATTATCGACCAACCATCTACATCCACAAGCGGATTAACGAACCTGACCGTTACCGACAATATTCCTTCCTCCTGGAAAAACGGAACAGGTTTCCATGTCGACAAAATCGGTGGACGACTGTTACGCATCAATCATACCGGAGCAACAACCATCTACGGATTGCCCGATGACCTCTCCATGAATGTGTACGATCCGCAATCAGCTATAGACCGCGTGCTGATACAATTGACCGACAAGCAATCAAACGTTCACAACATTGAAGTAACACCTTCGGGCACAGACTGCGAATGCGTTTTCAATCTTTCAAAAGACAACATACCGTTCGACATTCAACAGTTCCCGATAAAAATCACAAACCTGTCAGTTTATTTCAAAGCAACTACAAACGCGGATTTTGCTCTCGGCGATTTGATGGCCAACTACCCAATCCCAGACGAAAGTTCGGTAACGGCCATATCTACTCCTAAAGCCCTGACAATTTCCAACAACACTGAAACTCTAAACGTTTCATTTGCTTCCGAAAATGCAACCAAAGCCCAACTGCTGGTTTACAACACTTCAGGAACACTAGTTCAAAACTCCAGCATACAAGTAGAACAAGGCAACAATAGTTTTGCCATGGACATCTCCTTCCTTCCAACCGGTATCTATTTTGTGACGCTGCTTCAGGAAGGCAGACAAAGCTCTGAAAAATTCATCATTCGATAACGACTCCGTCATTTTATTACGGCAGACTATTCTTAACACCAAGAGAATAGCCTGCCGTAATTTTTTCATCCCCATTTTTAAGCCTAAAAATACATTTCCGTTGTTTCTTTTTCGCTAACTTTGTGAGCCAAATTAATCATCAATGATTGACAAAGAAACAGTAGAACGCATCCTTGACACAGCCGACATTGTCGAAGTGGTGTCCGATTTCGTGCATTTGCGCCGTCGTGGTGCGAACTACATCGGGCTATGCCCTTTTCATAACGAAAAGACACCGTCATTCAGCGTTTCACGTGCTAAAGGAATCTGCAAGTGCTTCAGTTGCGGAAAAGGTGGCAGTCCCGTAAACTTCATAATGGAGCATGAACAGATTTCCTATTATGAAGCACTGAAGTATCTAGCAAAAAAATACAACATCGAGATTAAGGAGCGCGAACTGACCGACCAAGAAAAAGCGTCACAGTCAGAACGCGAAAGCATGTTGCTTATCAATGAATTCGCCCTTCGCCATTTTGAGACAAACTTGTTTGAAACACAGGAAGGACGAAACATTGGACTCAGCTATTTCTACGAACGCGGATTCAATGACAGTATCATAAAAAAATTCCACCTCGGTTATTCTATTGACAGCCGCACGGATTTATACGACACCATAAAGAAAGGCGGTTTTAATCCTAAATTCGCGATTGAAACCGGACTATGCATTGAAAATGAGCGCGGCATATACGACCGATACAAAGGACGGGTTATGTTCCCTGTCTTTAACGTCGCCGGTAAAGTTGTGGCGTTTGGCGGACGTACTCTAAAAAAAGACCATGCCAAATATGTAAACTCGCCGGAATCTATCATTTACAAGAAAAGCTACGAACTTTACGGACTTTTCCAAGCCAAACAGGCCATTGTCAAGCAAGAAAAGTGTTACCTCGTTGAAGGCTACACCGATGTGCTTTCAATGCATCAGGCTGGCATAGAGAATGTCGTTGCATCATCCGGCACATCACTGACGGAAGGACAAATCCGACTGATACACCGTTTCACAAACAATGTAACTGTGCTGTACGACGGTGACGCCGCCGGAATCAAAGCCTCACTGAGAGGTATTGACCTATTATTGGCAGAAGGGTTGAACGTAAAAGTCCTGTTGTTGCCCGACGGCGACGACCCGGACAGTTACGCCCAAAAGCACAATGCTACCGAATTTCAGGAATACATCGGTTCACACGAAACGGATTTCATCCAATTCAAAACCCGCATACTGCTGAACGGAATTGAAAACGACCCGATAAAAAAAGCGGCAGCTATCACCGATATAGTCAAGTCCATTTCCGTTATTCCGTCAGAAATTACCCGGGCGGTATATGTAAAAGAATGTAGTACAAGTTTCGGTATCGAAGAAAAGGTACTGTTCAAAGAAATTGCCAAAGAGATTGAAAAGCAAGCCGGCAAGCAACCCTACAAACCGACGAACTCCGAAGAGCCGAAAAAGGAAGAAACACCGGCCTCCGATTCTGTAGCAACGCCCTCCCAAGAACAACGGAATTCCAACCCGTTTGGAAGCATCCTCCAACCATTTGAGAAGGAGGTAATCCGCTATGTGGCAAAATATGGAATGTGTGACCTGTGCGAAGCCTACGATGCCAACGGCCAGTCAGTTCAACTGTCTGTCATCGAATACATCTACAACGAATTGACAAGCGACGACCTGAAATTTTCAAACAAGTCATTTGAAAAGATATTCCAGGTTTCACTCAATTTGTTGCCCAAATTCAAACTCGACTTTCAAGCCAAGATAGAAGAATTGCAGACCGTTCGCACCGACCTCGAGCAACAAGGTTTCAGCAAAATCCGTATGACTGCAGGCAATTTTGACGAAATCGAAAAAGCTGAAGCGGCATTGAATGCAGAAATCGACGCAGATATAGAACAACGTATTCAACAGTACAAAATGACCTATTTGGAAAGACAGCTATGCTCAGACCCGGATGACGAAATCCGAACAATTTCCATCAACCTCATAAGCGACAGATACCAATTGAGCAAAGTCCACACCAAATATGCAAAAATAGAAACTGAAATCGACCGCTTGAAAGATTTGATTCCAAGAGCCATATTGGGATGGAAAGATGCCATTCTTTCCTGCAAAATCAAATCACTTCAGGAACAAATAAAACAGACTGTCATTTCCAATGACATGGAACTCATGATTACACTCATGGAACAACAGCAGGAACTGACAAACCTTAGAAGCCAATTTGCAAAACTCATGGGAGAAAGGGTCATAATCCCTTGATTATTTCCTTTTATTCTCTATCTTTGTAGAAGATAGGAGGCGGTTCGGGATAAAAAACAATTGAAACTAGTTTCATAATTTTATTCTCCGCTCACCTTTCACTATCTTTGTAAAAGATAGGAAAGTTTGGGCATAAACGATTGCCTTTCCCTATTGATGAAATAAAAACTGAAACTGCATGAAAAAGTTTTCAACTATCATTTTCTCTTTATTCGTATCCGGAGCCTTCACTTCGAATGCTGAATTAAACTTACCGGTCCGTAAAATTGGGGGCGAAGACTATTATTACCGGCAAGTGAAAAAGAAAGAAACAATCTACGGAATATCCAAGGAACTTGGAATCACCAAAGAAGACATTATAAAATACAACCCTTCGGTTGCATCCGGCCTACAGCGCAATCAGATACTCTACTTTCCTGTAAAGGATTTCAAAAAAGAGTCTTCGGCCAATGTGCAAAAAGCGTCGAATACATCTGTTACCCACCTTGTAAAAAGTGGAGAGACACTTTTTGGTATAGCAAGAACCTACGGCATATCCATTGCCGATTTGGTTGAGGCAAATCCAAGTACTAAAAGCGGACTTAAATCCGGACAACAACTGACTATTCCTTCTAATACGACAAAAATTGACGGCGACAATCAGCAATCCCACTATGTTGTCAAACCGGGAGATACGCTTTATCGTGTCGCTCTTAATCACAATGTAACTTTGGAGGAATTGCTCCAAAACAATCCGGGCGTAACACCCGACAATTTCAAAGCCGGAGAAACCATCGTAATACCGGCTCCTAATTCAGAACTGGCAGCACAGAATAAAGAGCCGGAAACAATTTTTGTTTCTGAAAAAATTGAAAAGGGAGAAACATTCCAGAGCATTTCAAAAGAATACAAAGTATCGGAACAGCAAATTCGGGAAGCCAACCCTAACGTAAAGGAACTGAAATCCGGCAAATTTGTTTCTATTCCTATCTCTCAAAAGGATGAAAGCGAATTGCCGACACAGGAAGATGTTCAAATGGCATATAACACGGTTCACGAAGTTACTGAAAACACAGACAGCATTGTCTTCTCATTCATTCTTCCGTTTGAGAAAGAAGACAACAGAAGCAAACTTTATGTTGACTTCTACAAAGGCTTTTTGATGGCTGTTGAACAAAATGCCGACAAAGAGACTAAAATTGCCATCAACGCATTCGACACATTCAACAACAGCATTTCCCAAATTCTGTCAGAAGGACGTTTAAGTGAAAGCCATGCCATTTTTGCAGCAGGCGAAGACTACGATTTTGACAGAATCGCAGATTATGCAAAAGAGAAGGACATCAACATTGTCAACGCTTTTTCAGTCAACAACGACAGCTATTTTGAAAACGACCGGGTGATTCAAATCAACACTCCGTCGTCCTACATGTACTCGGCATACATCAAAACACTGAAGCAAAAATTTTCCGACTACCAGATCATTGTCATCAACGATACGGAACATGAGGAAAAAGCTTTAGTCAAACATGTACAAGAATCTGGAATAAGCTATTCTACCCTTTCCATCGACGATATCAACAACCCTGAAGAATCGGAATCTCTGACAAGCAAATTCGGCAAAATTGCATTTCTTCCTTCAAGCGGGAGCAAATCAACCGTCAGGGCCATTCAAGGGGCATTAACCCGGTTGAAAAAGGAGAAGACAGATACTGAAATTGCGTTGTTAGGCTATCCGGAATGGACGACCTACCACGACCTGATGCATTTCTTCCATGCAATGAACACCTATGTATATTCCCGTTATGCACTCATACCAAATGGAGAAGAAGTGAGAAAACTTAACAGTGAATATAACTATTGGTATGGAGGAACTCCTATCTACTCCGTACCATCAATGGCATCGGTAGGCTATGATTTAGGATGCTATTTCATTCACGCAATTAAGGACAACAACAACGACTTTAATGTCAACCAACCATTTGACGGAGTCCAAACCGGCATTGTTCTGAACAGAGTCAGCAACTGGAGCGGATTTATCAACACCGCCATTTATCTTTTGAATTTCGACATTAACGGTCAAACAACTAAAGAACTGATTTTATGAAACAAAAACTTGTCTGTGCCTTCCTGCTGTTGATTTCATCAGTCTGCACTTGGGCACAACAGCATTATACCTCTAACATAGCCCTCGGTGTAAAAGGCGGAACAACTATTTCCAAACAAATGTTTTCCCCCAGCGTCGAGCAGAGTTTTCTCGTCGGATACATGGGCGGCATTACGTTCCGATATATCGAGGAAAAACATTTCGGACTTATTGCTGAATTAAATTTGGAACAGCGAGGCTGGAAGGAAACGTTTGACAATACCCAGTTTACTTTCAACAGAACGCTTACATATCTGCAAATTCCGTTTCTGGCTCACGTATATTTCGGCAGTGACAAATTTAAGTTCTTCTTTAATGCCGGCCCGGAAATGGGAATACTGATCAACGAGAAAACCAATGCAAACTACGACATACACAATATCGCAAACATTCCGGACTTTCCTCTCAAAAACAGATACACGGAACAACAGACCATGCCGCTTAATTCTAAATTCGACTACGGCATTTCAGCAGGACTTGGAATGGAATGGCAACAAAACAAGCGGAACTCATTCCTGCTGGAAGGACGTTTTTATTATGGACTGAACAACATTTTCAGCGCCCATAAACGCGATACATTTGCTGCTTCAAATGGCATTTCTATTCTCGTCTCTCTCGGCTATATGTTCCGAATCAAATAACAATACAAAATAAAAATACCTACAAATAGGCAATAGCTATTGAAAAAATACCAACAAATAGCTATTGCCTTTTGTTATTATAATAGATTACTTTGCTAACTTGAAAAATCAAAAGAATGAGCAACATACGCAAATACAAGCCAACAGACAAAATGAGTCATCTCATTACCCGCAACTATTCTCTGATATCCGCCATGAGCCGGTTCGGACTGCCATTAGGATTCGGAGAAAAAAGCGTGCAGGATTTTTGTAAAGAAAAAGGTGTTGACTGCAACACTTTTCTTGCTGTAGTAAATTTCATCGAACAGGAACAATACGGCTCCAAGTATGACCCGAATGCGGAAACTTTGTCAGTAGAATCGCTTGTCAATTATTTAAAGCAGGCCCATTCATTCTTCCTGGATTTCTGCCTTCCCAATATCCGCACACGCCTTTGCCAGGCATTGGATCAGGAACCGGAGAAAAACGACGTAACGGAATCCATTCTGATGTTCTACGACAAATATGTAGAAGAAGTCAGACGGCACATGGAATATGAGAATAAATACGTTTTCAAATATGTAGAACAACTCATAGAGAAGAAGGCTACCGGCGACTACACAATCAAATGTTTTGCCGAAAAGCACAATCATATCGAGCAAAAACTAAGAGAGCTTAAAAACATCATCATTAAATATTATCCTCAAAACAGTTGCAACAACCTACTGAATGCAACACTTTTCGACATCCTCAACTGTGAGCAAGATTTGGACCTGCACTGCAAATTGGAAGACCAGCTTTTCACTCCGGCGGTTGTCAAACTTGAAAACGAAGTATCAAAATGAAAAATAGAAACAACATCAAAATAGTTATTGCCGAGAATTCCCTTATATTGAGAAGTGGAATTTCCGCAGTGCTTAAAAGGCTTTCCGACTATACATTCTCTATCAATGAGGTTTCCAACATGGATGCCTTTATGTTGTTTTCCCGCCTCCACCGTCCGGAAATTGCCATCATAAACCCACTATTCCTTGGAGGTGTCAGCATAGCAAATTACAAGCGTGACAATCCGGACACGAAAGTCGTAGCATTGGTAAGCGGATATTTTGACAACAAGACATTGGCGGATTTCGATGGTTCCATTTCCATATTCGACGACTTGGATACCGTCAACGACACTATATCATCCGTTCTTCATATAGAAGATGATGATGACAACATAGAAACCGAACAATTAAGCCAACGCGAAAAGGAAATTATCGGATGCGTGGTAAAAGGTCTTACCAACAAAGCCATCGCTGAAAAGCTTTCCATATCCATTCATACGGTTATCACCCACCGAAGAAACATTTCAAAAAAACTGCAAATACATTCTTCGGCAGGTTTGGCCATCTATGCAATCGTAAACAAAATCGTTGAGATACAAGATATAAAAAGCGGAATCAGCTAAAAACCGATTCCGCTTTTTGTTGTGTCTTCTATTTTCTTAACGCTTGCAAATCCACACATCAGGATTTGTTTCTCGAAGATTTGTCGATTCAATAAAGTCGTTCATTTCTGAATAGCTGCTACCGGAAGCCACGTATACTCTATAAATACCGCCATTACGTGACAACACCTTCAAATTCTTTATCGAAGATTCCCGAATAAACTGTTCCGTTTGAGCCTTAGTTTTCAACGAAGCAACAACTACATAATATGTAGGCTGACTTGCCGTTTCCATTTCCTGCTCCGTTTCTGCCACAACTTCCGAGGGTTGAGTTGCAACCGTATCCGCAGCAGCAATCGTATCTTCTGCCACAACTTCAGTCATTGGCACAGTAATCTTTTCCTCCAGTTTATCTGCAGGTTTTGCCACAACAGAATTAAATCCGGCAAAATCCGGCGTATTTTCTACAGGAATCGGTGTCGATAATGTTATCGCCAACAAAATCAGTACTGCAATGCTGGCTGCAATCTTAAAGATATTTCTGCTAATCGGCAAATACACAATATCAGCACCCTTTTCTTTGCTTTCCGAGTCTTCAGTCTCAAAAACGGTATTGAACACAGGCGTGAACTTCAGTTTTTCCAAACCAAAATATTCAATAGATGCCTGATTTCCGTCGGCCGACGGATAGAAATGCAGAGAATCATCATCCGACAATTCAAAACGCCCGAGGCTACCCATACAAAACTCCCGGTTTTCCATCAACTGCCGTTTCAATGCAACCACATCGTCAGCAATGATAGACATGGCCTTGTCGTATGATACCTTTTCCTTTCTCATTATTGAATTTACCAGCAAGCCGTCGTTGCAGACAACCGCATCATTGAATCCCAACACACGTGCCGGAGGCAACAACTGATTGTCATCCCCCAACTTGGCCGAAACATAACGCGCTATAAATGCACCGAATTCCGGAAGAACCACACATTCATTCCGTCTCAGCAAATATTCAATATGAGATATAATTCTTATCATATAACAAAAGTACAGATTTATTTGCAATTGAGCAACCTACAAATCTCTTTTTTTGAAAAATTTCTCCACCAATTCCGGCTCTGCACCTAACTCTTGAGCCTTTTTGGCATAATTTGCAGCATCATCATAGCGGAATTGCAATTCCGACAACCGTGCACGATAAACATATATCATCGGTTCAGACGGATTCAACTTTTGAGCCTCCTGCAAATCGGCTTCCGCCTCCACGGTCTTGTTCAAGTCCAGATAGCACTCTGCCCTACCCAAATAATTGGACAGACGGTGTTCTTTTTCAATAATTTGCGAATACAGCTCAATGGCTTCTTCCTTTCGGTTCAACAGTTTGTTCCATAACGCAAGTCCCCGCTTCGCATCCACTGAATGAGGATTCAGTTTCAAGACTTCTTCAAAATCCTTCTGCGCCTCATCCATTTTCCCATATTGCAAAGCTATCATGCCGTGATAGTATCTTGAATCGACATCCATTTCATCCAGCCTCATGATCCGCTCATAATCCACCAATGCTCTTTCCACACTATCCATTTCCAAGTACAAAGAAGCCCGGTTATGCAAAATAGTCACGGCATTGGGTGTAATCGACAAGGCATTTGTATAATCAGCCAACGCTTCTTCCAGACGTCCCATATTACGATGTACCGTTCCAAGATTGGACAGCAACAAATAGTTGTTCGGATTAGCCGGTTCTTTTTTCAAAGCATTCAACAACATTCTTTCCGCCCCAATCCAATTCCGTTCCTGAACAAACCGGTCAACGGAATCAACAGATGCAGCATAGGATTGGCCCCATACGTCCATACAGAAGAATCCCCACAAAAAGGCCAACAGCATTGCCGAAGTTTTCGAAATATTGCTTACAGATTTGAACATAGTAATAATATCAATTGTTTTATCCGCAAAGTTACCGAAAAAGTCAAAGTCCTTTCTTTTTTGAATTTTTTTTAGTTATTTTTGTCTTAAGTAAACAACCATTTTAAAGCTATGAATTTATTGAGCCTATTATTAACCGCAACAGCGGCTGCAACCGACACAACAAAGGAAGCCGCAGAGCCAATACAGAACATCAGCAAGATAGCACAAGAGTTTTCCGGACTGCCGGTAGAACAAGTCGTCGAAAAATTAATTTCCGGCGCAGTCGACTTGGTAATCAAACTGGCAATTGCCATAATCGTTTTCTATGTCGGAAAATTCATTATCAACCGAATCCACAAAAGCATAAAAAAATTGCTTATCCACCGTCAAGTGGACAAATCGCTGACAACCTTCATTTTAAGTTTCTTGAAAGTTGTCCTCTATTTTGTGCTGATAATTATAGTTATCTCAATTTTAGGCATTGAGACCAGTTCATTTGTTGCGATATTCGCATCGGCCGGTGTTGCCATCGGTTTGGCATTGAGCGGAACATTACAGAATTTTGCCGGAGGGGTACTCATTCTGCTCATCAAGCCATACAAAGTCGGGGATTTCATTGAAGCCCAAGGCTATTCCGGTACGGTAAAAGAAATTCAGATATTCAACACCGTATTGAATACGACCGACAACAAGTGCATCTTCATCCCTAATGGCGGTCTTTCCACCGGCAGCATCAACAATTACAGCAAAGAAGACTATCGCCGTGTCGACTGGACTGTCAACATTTCTTACGGCAACGACTATCAGGTAGCGAAAAAGGCCATTCTTGACATCATCAACAATGATAGCCGTATCGTAAAAAAATACATTGAAGACGACCGCGAAATGAGAGCCGCAGCAAAAGCTGCAACTGCAGAGCCTACGCCGGAACCGGAAGAACAGAAAGGTATCAGACGCCTGTTCAGCGGCAAGGAAAAAGTTGTCAGCAAGCTGCAATCCATTGCCAACAAGGAAGACGACATCAAGGCACTGTTGCCCAAAATCGATAGAACTCCGTTCATTGCTCTGTCATCACTATCCAGCAGCAGCGTCGACATTGTTGTCCGTGTATGGGTTCCGTCTTCATTATACTGGGAAGTATATTACGACATAAACGAAAAAATCTACAGCGAACTTCCCAAAGCCGGCATCAGCTTCCCATTCCCTCAAATGGATGTTCATTTGGTCAAATAACGACTCAAATACCACTCAAGCGACTGTTAAAAAAGGCAGTCGCTTTTTTTATTTTATTTTGAAAAAAACATATTACGAAACCGCCAATATCAGAAAAACAATCATTATATTTGCGTATACGTTAAATTGTGCGGCAATACGGCCTTACAGTAAACGAAACTCAACATATAACTGTTTTTATAACAGCAAAATAATAAAAGCGAGCCACAAACAGACAAAAAACTGCCGCTCGTTTCCGGCCATGAGAGGCCCCCTACCTTGATAATAAAAAAAACTATATAAATGATAAGTAAATGGAATTACTTACCCCTAACATCCGAAGAACAAGAATTAGAGATAGAGTTGGCAAAGAAATTTGCCGGCAGTCCAACGATAGCTGAGCTGCTGGTTCAACGCGGTATAACCAGCGTTGATGAAGCCGAACGTTTTTTCTCCCCTTCTCTTTCCGACATGCACGATCCGTTTCTGATGCGTGACATGAACAAGGCTGTAAACAGGCTCAACAAAGCCATGGGGGCAAAAGAGAAGATATTGGTATATGGTGACTACGATGTCGACGGAACGACAGCGGTTGCCCTTGTATACAAATATCTACGGAATTATTACTCACACATTGAGTATTACATTCCGACCAGAGATGAAGAAGGATACGGTATTTCAATGAAAAGCATTGATGACGCCGCATCCAAAGGTATAAAACTCATTATCGTACTCGACTGTGGAATAAAGGCAATCGAGGAGATACATTATGCAAAGGAACGAGGCATCGACTTTATCATTTGCGACCACCATGTTCCTGATGATGTATTGCCTGAAGCATGCGCAATACTGAATCCGAAATTGGCTGACAACACCTACCCCTATCCCCACCTTTCAGGTTGCGGGGTCGGGTTTAAGTTTATGCAGGCTTTTGCAAGGAGCAACGGATTGACAAATCACAACGAGTTGTACAGTCTGCTTGACCTTGTAGCTGTCAGCATTGCAGCAGATATTGTTCCAATGACCGGAGAAAACCGAATAATGGCTTACCACGGCTTGAAACGGCTGAATTCAAACCCGAACATGGGATTGAAAAGCATTATCCGGATTTGCAACCTCGCCAACAGAGAAATCACTATAAGTGACGTGATTTTCAAAATTGGTCCAAGAATCAATGCATCCGGCCGTATGCAGTCGGGTATGGAAGCAGTCGACCTGCTCACTACCAAAGACCAGAACGAGGCATACGCCAAAGGCAAAAACATCGACCAGTATAACCGCGACCGCAAGGAACTGGACAAACGGATTACCGAAGAGGCCAACGCCATTCTCGAAGAACGCGGAGAGATTGACTCCGACCATAAATCCATCGTGATTTACAACAAGAATTGGCACAAAGGCATTATCGGTATTGTGGCATCACGTCTTACTGAGCTGTACTATAAGCCGGCTGTCGTCCTGACTCTTTCCAACGGACTGGCAACAGGTTCGTCCCGCTCCGTACAAGGATATGACATTTACAGTGCAGTTGAAGCAACCCGTGACCTGTTGGAAAATTTCGGCGGACACACCTACGCTGTGGGCTTGTCACTGAAAGAAGAAAACATACCCGAATTTTCCCGCCGGTTTGAGGAGTATGTGGCCGAAACAATCAAACCGAACCAGCTGACACCGCAAATTGACATTGACGCATACTTGAAATTTGAAGAAATCACACCCGATTTCCTCGCCTATCTCAAGTTGTTCAATCCGTTTGGCCCCGGCAACCAAAAACCGATTTTCTGCTCAAAGCACGTAAAGGACTACGGCACGAGCAAACTTGTCGGAAAAAATCTGGAACATATCAAGCTGGAACTCGTTGACAACAGTTCCGGAAAAGTGATGAACGGCATCGCATTCAATATGTCAAACTTTTTTGCACATATAAAATCGGGAGAATCATTTGACATCTGCTACACGATAGAAGAAAACAAACACATTAACAATCCAAACAACTATCAGCTTTTTGTCAAAGAAATACGGCTCTGCCATAATTAGAATATATGCAAAAGGAGATATACGCCGTACTCCGCAAATACTGGGGTTACGACTCATTCCGTGAACAGCAGGAAGAGATTATAGAATCCGTACTGAACAACAATGATACGTTAGGACTTCTCCCCACAGGGGGCGGGAAGTCCTTGACGTTTCAGGTACCTACTATGGTTCTGCCCGGAATGACAATCGTCATCACCCCTCTCATTTCTCTGATGAAAGACCAGGTCGACAACCTGCGTAACCGTCAAATCAAAGCCATCTATATCCATTCCGGACTAAAATATGCGGACATACGCAATGCCATAGACAAATGCATCTATGGTAACTATAAATTCCTGTATATTTCCCCGGAAAGAGTGGCATCCGAGCGTTTTCTCGAATCGCTGCGGCACATGAAAGTTTCGCTGATTGCCGTCGACGAAGCCCACTGCATTTCACAATGGGGCTATGATTTCCGCCCGTCTTATCTGAAAATTGCAAAAATAAGGGAACTGTTTCCCGATGTGCCGGTGCTTGCCCTTACAGCCACCGCTACACCCGTTGTGGTCAACGACATCATGGAGAAACTGAATTTTCGTACTCAGAACGTATTCAAAAAAAGTTTCTCCCGCACGAACCTTTCATATATTGTACGTCATGTTGACAATAAAATGGAAAAATTGGTCAACATACTGAAACAATCGAACGGCTCGGGAATCGTATATGTCAGAAGCCGAAAAAAGACGAAACTTGTTGCCGAAGAACTGCAACACTTCGATATTTCCGCCGACTACTATCATGCAGGAATTGTCAATGAAGAGAAGCAGGAGAAACAGGACAAATGGAAAAAAGGAGAAACACGCATCATGGTTGCCACCAATGCGTTCGGCATGGGCATCGACAAGCCTGACGTACGGACTGTTGTGCATCTCGACGTGCCCAACTCCCTGGAAGAATACTATCAGGAAGCAGGACGAGCAGGACGCGACAATAAAAAGTCGTATGCCGTCATGTTGGCCAACAACCGTGACAAGGGGCTGCTGAAAAAGAGGATTGCGGAAACCTTTCCTCCTGTTGATTTCATCAAGGAAGTATATGTAAGGCTATGCAACTTTCTTGACATCGGCTTGGGCGGAGGTTTCGACAAACTGTTTGAATTCAACTTCAGCCTATTTTGCGAGACCTTCAAATATCCTCTAACTGTAACTCACAACGCGCTGAAAATTCTGTCGCAATCGGAATATATCGAATACATCGAGGAAGTGGAAATACAATCCCGTGTAATGGTACTGGTGGACAAACGCAGCCTGTATGATATTCCTAACGCCACTCCCCTAATGGACAACATTCTGGAAATAATACTTCGGAACTATCCGGGAATCTTTGCCGACTATGTTTTTATTGACGAAGCCATCATTTCATACAAATACGGCATCACTCCTGACGACATTTATTCAACGCTGATAGCACTGAACAAAATGCACATTCTGCATTATATTCCACGACGACGTACACCGTATGTATATTTTCCTACTTCACGGGTAGAACCACGCCACCTGCTGCTCCCAAAAAGCGTCTACGACGAAGGCTTGAAACGACTGGAGCAACGCATTGCCGCCATTTCCGATTATGCATTCAACGATACGGAATGCAGGGAAAGCCGCATGCTGAAATACTTTGGAGAAACAGCATCCGACTGCGGTCGATGTGACGTATGCGTAGAAAGAAAACGACACAAAAAGACAACACAAAAGAAATTCTCGATGGAATTCTTTATATGTTGTCTTTAAAACCATGCAGCGCTAAAGACATTGTTGAAACGCTCTCCTTTCCGGACAAAGACATCTTCAACATGCTCAGCTATCTGACTGATGAAGGCTTCATTCGCCTGCAAGACGGTGTCTATTATTCAAAATAGCCCGTTTCGTCAAGCAGCGAATATTTTGTCAACTCAAGCAATTTTGTCTGATAGTCATATTTCATATCCAACAAACTGTAGTTGGCATCAAGAAAATATTTCACCTCCGCCAGGTATTCCAACAATGTCAACTGTCCCAAGTCCAAAGCTTTCTTTAAAATCTCAAAGTTCGCCGGGTCTTCAACAAATGAAGAATAGGATTCTATCATTTCTTCCAGTTCCACCACCGCAGCAAATTGAGTGCGAATTTTTATTTCCTCCTTCATTTCTGCATCAACCGACGAAAGAACATTGGAAGCCTCATAGGCCTTTTCCATTTTTACTTTGTGGCGATTGGAGAACAACGGGATTGACACACCGAACACCAACCCGTGTACTTTTTCTGGACCTTCTTTCTGCAACTTATAACCAAGTCGGAACGACGGAAGCCATGAGTTTTTTGAAACCTTAACCGCCTGTGCTGCCACATCGCTATTTTGTTTAAGGACTTTATAATCCGGACTCAATGCCGTATAGGCATGCCAGCAGTCATCGGCCGATACCACCTTCGAAGAAGTGTAATCAAATATATCTGCATTGAAATTCTCCAATTCTTCGCCTCCATTCAATGCCTTCAGCCCGTCAACAGCAACACGCTTCTGAATATAAAGTTGCTTTAATTGGTTTTCAGTATCAAACAGCTCCACCTTAAGCTTGTTCACATCAATCAGCGACAACTCGCCGGCCTCATTTCCAAGCTCATAATTTTCCAGCAAATCCTTTTCCGTATCCTGTATCTTCTGCTGTAGGGAAATTCGCTTGTTGATGTTCACCAGTTCTATCAACAATTGTTTTGCTTCCACCAGTACACTCAAAGCCTTCGACTGGTACACATACTCCATTGCCGTTATCCGGCTGTCGATATGTTTCTTTCGGGCGACATACATTCCCGGCCATTCAAAACTTTCGGAAACGACAAGCTCCAGTCCATTCTCAGGACGCTGGAAACCGTATTCCATTTCGAATTCAGGATCAGCCAGATTATTTTCCGATTTTGCCATCAGAATGTCGCCCTCCATAGCCTGACGCGCAGACTGGAGTTCTTTATTGTTTCTTGAAATTTGCGACAGCCAATCAGTCTCATCATTTTGCTGTGCAAACAGCGGGATTGCCGCCAACATCATAATAGGAAAGACTATCTTATATTTCATACCGTTTCCTTTTTTCTGTTACAAAAATAATATATAATAGGAACTACCACCAAATTTAATATCGTGGAAGAGAACAAACCTCCCAAAATAACAATTGCCATTGGGCTTTGTATCTCATTTCCCGGTTCCGTACCGCTTACGGCAATCGGTATCAACGCCAACGCAGATGTAAGCGCAGTCATTATAATCGGTAACAGACGATCTTCCGAACCTTTCAAAATACGTGGCATCAAGGCCATGCCTTCCGCTTTAAGCTGATTGTAATGCGACATCAGCAACATACCGTTTCTTGTTGTGATACCCAACAACGATATGAAACCGATAATCGCCGGAATATTCAGTTCGCCGGATGTCAGCCACAATATAAGCACACCGCCAATCATGGCCAACGGCAGGTTCACCAATATTATCAAAGACTGCTGAAGATTTTTGAATTCCTGATACAACAGCATGAAAATAACCAACAGAGCCACAACCGACGCAATGGCCAGCGTTCTCGAAGCCTCGGCCTCGCTCTCAAACTGTCCGCCATAATTGATATAATATCCCTCCGGAAGCACCACGTTCTCTTCAATCGTATGTTGAATATCGGATACGGCACCACGCAAATCCCGTCCGTCAACATTGGCAGAAATAACAATTCGACGGCGTGCATTTTCACGGTTAATGGAGTTCGGCCCGTCGGTCGACTCAATGTTTGCCACATCAGCCAACGTTACCTTCCCGACTGAGCTGTCAATCATCAGGTTTCTCAACTGTTCAATGGTCGAACGGCTGTCTTCGTCCATTCTGACACGCAGATTATAAGGGAAACCCTCTTCATAAACCTGTGAAACGACTACTCCGGACACAGCAACATTCACAAGTTTGGAGAAATCATCCATTGTTATACCGTAGCTTGCCATAACATCCCGACGCGGCGTAATGACAATCTCCGGACGTTCAATCTGCTGTTCAATATTAACGTCCACAATACCTTCCACCCCAGTAATCTGTTCCTGAATCTGCTTGCCAATCGTGTACAACTGATTCAAATTGTCGCCAAACAACTTAATGGCAATCTGTGCTTCCGTACCCGAAAGCATTGCATCAATACGGTGGGATATCGGCTGTCCTATCTCCACACTCAAGCCAGGAATCTCCGACAAACGTGTGCGGATTTCATTCATTATTTCCGCTCTCGGACGGTCAATTATCTCATACGGAGCTTCAATTTCTGAAGCATTGCTTCCGCGTGAATGTTCATCCAGTTCCGCACGTCCTGTTTTACGGGCGATTGTTTTGATTTCCGGAATGTCCATCAAAATCTTATCCACCCGTTCGCCGATTTTATTGGACTCTTCCAACGAAATGCCCGGTATGGTAGCGATATTGATTGTAAACGACCCCTCATTGAACGATGGCAGGAAGCTGCGGCCCAAAGTAAAGAACAGACAGCATGCCACAATAAACAAACCACAGGTTGCCGTCAGAATCATTTTTTTATGACCGAAACCCCATGCCAGCACTCTTGCATAACCGGCACGCATTTTAACGGAAGTCCATGCATCTTTTGATGATTTATCCAAGTGCTTGTCATTCGACAACAGCATGCTGCACAGCACCGGAGTCAAAGTCAAAGCGACGATAGTGGATGCAATCAGCGACACAATAAAGGCGATACCAAGCGGAATCAGCAAACGGCCCTCGATACCGGACAGGAAGAACAATGGCAGGAAGCTGGCGATGATAATTAGCGACGAATTGAAAATCGGCATACGCACCTCCGCCGAAGCATGATAGATAACGTCCAACGTCTTGACCCTCTGTTCAGGAGGTAAAGCACGGTTCGCTTTCAATCGCTTATATACGTTCTCTACATCCACAATTGCATCATCGACAAGAGAACCTATGGCAATAGCAATACCGCCTAACGACATCGTATTGATGGTGTATCCGCAAAAATACAGCACTACCATTGTAAACAGCACCGACAATGGCATTGCCACCAACGATATGGCAGTGGCGCGCACATCCATCAGGAAGAACAGAAGAATAATGACTACAAACAGAGCACCTTCCAACAACGCATCCTGAATATTGTTGATGGAGCTTTCTATAAAGTCACTCTGGCGAAAAATATCCGTAGATATTTTCACATCCTTAGGCATATTCTTCTGCATATCGGCAAGACTTGCCTCAATATTGTGAATCAAATCAATTGTGCCGGTATTATACTGCTTTGAAATTGTCAGCAATACAGCCGGTTCCCCATTAACCGATGCCATGCCCAGCAGCGGTGACTCTCCACCGACTTTCACCTCGGCAATATCCGACATTCGGACTGTTTTACCAGCCTCGCTCTTTACAACGATGTCCCCCAATTCATCCGCATTCACCGTATTGACGACACCTTTTATGATATATTCATTTCCATATTCATAGAGGATACCGCCATTCGTATTTGTATTGGCACCTTCACTGGCAGCCAGCACTTCGTTCAACGTTACATTGTGGTATTTCATTTTACCGGGATTGAGCAGGAACTGATATTCCTTGATATCTCCACCCATCACCGTAACCTGAGCTACACCGCCGATAGACAACAATTGCGGTTTCATCATTCTGTCGGCAATTGTTCGCAAATCCCGTTTGCTTGTTTCCGTTGAAGTCAGACCGACAATAAGAATTTCACCCATAATGGAAGTTTGCGGTCCCAACACAGGCGTGTTGACATTCGGAGGTAGTGTTTCGGCAATAGTCATCAGCTTTTCCGAAACAATCTGACGGTCGATATAAATATCCGTGCCCCAATCAAATTCTACCGTCACGACCGAAAATCCCGTATCCGATGTAGAACGGACACGGCGTACTCCTGTTGCACCGTTTACCGCCGTTTCTATAGGATAAGTAACCAATTTCTCAACCTCATCCGGTGCCAAACCCGGAGCCTCTGTCATGATTGTCACTGTCGGAGCATTCAAATCAGGAAATACATCTACTTCTGATTTTTGAATCACATAAAATCCGCCAAGCAACAAGATGACAGCCATCAACAACACAAAAAAGCGGTTGTTGAGTGAAAAATGAATTATTCTGTTCAACATAATTGCAATCGTTTTTTAATGATGGTGATGTCCTTCCGGAATTGCACCGGTATTAGCTGCCAACTTAACAAGTACAGCTCCTTCAACTACCACACTTTCTCCCGGCTTCAAACCCGATTTGATTTCCACGGCCGCTCCATTCTGCTGACCTAGCTCAACACGACGTTTTTCAAAATGCTCCTCATGAGCTTTGACATAAACGAAATAATAGCCTTGCTCTTCTGTTACGGCAGAAAGAGGCACAGACACGACATTCGAACGCTCTACTCCTAACAGATAAACCTGAGCATAACTACCGGGAACAATGCGGCCGTCATTTTTAAAGTCAAACATTACCGGAACGTATCCGTCTGTTGTCGATGCGGCATTGGATGCCGTCAGTTTCCGTCCGTCAAGAGCCGAAAGTTCAAATGTTTCCGGACAATATGACAACGAGAAATTAGCACTTACAATCGTAGGGAACAAAGAGAAATAACGTTGTGGCAGATAGGCTTTCAACGTCAGACGTTCAGTTTCCGACACCGAAGCCACAGCAGTACCAGCCTGCACATATGTTCCATTTTCAACTAGCAGACTATTGACTACGCCACTCATCGGGCTACCTAATACACTGCCCCTTGATTCTCCCAAATAAGCATCCTTAGCCAATTCAAATGCCTGCTTGGCGTCGCGGTATTCACGAGCTCCCACGATACGAGCTTCGTATAGCGGCGTGATACGTTCCAATTCTTCTTTCGCATTGTTGTAGGCAATAGCGGCCTGACTTGTCGGATCACCACCCTGCATATCCTTTGCAGAAATATGGCCCAACGACTGGCCTTTGCTTACAGCAACTCCCAACTGAAGATTTTTGGAAAACTCAACGATACCGGAAGTTTTGGCAACCACCATCATCTGACCGCCCTGCGCCGGCATTACCTCGCCGGAAACGGCTATTACTTCTGAAAAAGCTCCGGTTCTGACTGTGTCTACCTTAATACCCAATTCTTTGATCTGATGCTCATGCATCACAACCTCTCCGGCATGAGTTTCATGTTTTTCCTCGCCTTTTTCCTCTCCTTCATGCGAGTGTTCTCCACCGCCACATGACAAAAGAGCAGCGGCTAACAATACTGACAAACAATTTAATTTTCTCATTATTTTACATTATGCTTTATATCCCGAAACGGGACTGGTTTTTAAAATCAATTATATAAAGTCTGTAACTCCTTTTTCATTTTCCAGCGCGAAAATAGAAAATACCGACTGCAACCCTACTGCATTTTTCATTTGCAGCAGAATGTTGGGAAAACTGAAAAGATTTACAGAAAAATGTAATCCACAAGTCACAAAGCCGACTTATGCATGAATTGCCCGGATTCCATACGGAACCCATTCATTAACAATGAGAAAAACAGGGAGGACCCCTTAATTGCACTGCCTGAAAATAGCCTCGGGCAATTATCCCAATCCGAGGACAAACAAACAAGTCAACAGACTGCGTACAGTCCGCAACCAACTTAAAGTCGTTCAGACAGTTCCAAATGTCATAAACAAAAATTTTGGTATCCAGATGCTGCGACGGCTGCTCCCGGTATTCACTACCAAGCAACGATTTACAGTCGTCGGATTCTTCATTATGCTGATGTCCGGCGTGTTCCTTAGAAAATTCAAGGACACTTTTTTCCGGTAAAAAATGATAGACACATAACGTAGAAAAATGCGTAGCTCCTTCGCTGCAGTCATAGTGGTGATGATGATATTGTATGATGCTCGACAGGAACACCAGACACATCATAAAAACAAACACTATTTTGGAGCCGACTTTCTGCATATTTCTTCAATTAACGCAAATTTATAACACACGGAAGAAACAGCATTCCCCATTACGTTCTATTAACATTTATTTAACTCAAACAAACTTCTCCGACAAGAAAAAAAGGTTTTACCCAAATCGAGTAAAACCCATCTAATCTATTCGTCATCATCGTCATCAAAAAAGTCATCATCGAAATAAAATTCCGCATCGCTGTACGAATACATATCGTCGGTAAATTTCGACAATTCTCGGCCGTCCTTCTTGGTCGGACGCCCCAAACCTTTCTGACGATTCACAAAACCGCTAATCCGTGCCATCTCCAGCAATTCATATTGCGCCGGTGAAGTTATGTTCTCCAAATAGTCAGGAACCAGTTTGGCTCCCATACGATTTTCGGCCAAAGCCTTGACACGGAAAGTATAGGTAATAGGAGGCTTCTTGACATCAACCACCTCTCCCACCTTCAACGGACGGGACGGCTTCACATTCACCCCTCCAATTGTCACGCGCCCCTTTTTACAGGCTTCAGTGGCAATCGTACGGGTTTTAAATATACGTGTGGCCCAAAGCCATTTGTCAATACGAACCTCTTTACTCATATTTACTTATTGTTGAACTGATTCATTGTTATAGACAGGCCTGCCAGACAAAAACTCTTGACAGCTTCAACAGCCACATTCAATCGCTCAGGCATAGCCTTTTCCTGCTCTTCGGTAAAATGGCCCAACACATAATCGACCTGACATCCTTTCGGAAAATCATTGCCAATACCGAAACGCAGACGTGCATAAGCCTGGGTTTTCAGCAACTCGGCGATATTCTTCAATCCATTGTGTCCGGCATCACTGCCTTTACCCTTCAGACGAATTGCTCCGTAAGGCAAAGCCAAATCGTCGACAAGCACCAACAGATTGTCAATACTGATATTTTCCTTATCAAGCCAATAACGTACCGCATTGCCGCTGAGGTTCATGTAAGTTGACGGTTTCAGCAGTATCAACTGCTTGTTTTTCAACCTCATTTCAGCAACATCGCCGTAACGCTGGGTCGTAAAAGTAATATTGGATGCTTTTGCCAAAGCATCCAATATCATAAAACCTATATTGTGGCGGGTATTTTGGTATTCCGGACCAATGTTCCCCAATCCTACAATTAAATACTTCATTCGTTATTTCTTTCCTTGTTGAGCCTGAGCCTGTGCACCACGAGCAGCACGAGTCAATTGAACTGCACAAACTACTGCATTCTTAGCATTCATCAATTCCAGACCTTCGAAGTGAAGTTCGCCGATTTGCAATGTCTTGCCAAGACCCAAGTTGTCAACGTTGATGATAACCTTTTCAGGAATTGCAGAGTAGATAGCTTTAACTTTGATTTTCTTCATTGACAAAGTAAGCTTACCACCGGCCTTAACACCTTCTGCGTGACCTTCAAGCTTAACAGGAACTTCGATAACAACCGGTTTCTTGTCGTTTACTTCCAACAAGTCGATGTGAAGAATTTCTTCCTTTACCGGGTGGAATTGGATATCTTTCAACACAGCCATCTTCTTTACGCCGTTTACATCGAGGTCGATAGCGTAAATGTCCGGAGTGTAGATCAATTTGCGAACGTCTTCAGCTTTAACTGTCAAGTTAGTAACTTTTACGCCCTTGTTGTTAGCAAGTTCGATTACTTGTTCACCTTCATTGAGGTTACCGCTGTACGGAAGTTCAACAACTTCACCACCGTTCAATACAACAGGAATCAAACCTGCGTTGCGCAATTCTTTAGTTGCTTTTTTGCCAATAGCAGTTCTTGGCTGAGCTGATAAATTGTAAGTCTTCATTCTTTTGTTTTTTTGTGTTACTAAAAATTAAGTGTTTTGCTCCCTAATTTCCCATCACACGGAATTTTTAAAAAGCGTTGCAAAATTACACCAAATAATTGAATCAGCAAAATTTATCGCTAACAATCTCTGCCACAAATTTCAACAAAAGGACAGTATTTACAGTTCTCAATATTTTTTGTCTGCACAAACGGCTTGCTTTTATCAAACAATTCTGCAATAAGTTCGGTAAACTTATCCATAAATGCTTTATTATAGTCACGATAGTCGGTCACTGTCTGCTTTTCAATTTTCACATCAAACATGTTGCCGTTCACAAGTACAGCATCTACATCCCGAACCTTATAGACCACCGGACAAATCTGCTTTTGCTCATATCCGGCATTATCCTGGACATAGAAATTACAGTATAGCATCAGCTGAGTCAAGGCTTTCCGCTTGCTGGAAGCCACCGTATCGTCAAACAGGTCATCAACATTGTTTACTTCCGGAGTATCCGTGCCCGTTTTATAGTCAACAATACGCAAATAATCACCGTCATCCGACAAGACATAATCAATCCTGTCAATGACTTGCCTATAATTAAATTCGTGGTTCCCAACCGACCATCGGGTTTTACTGCTTGCCAATTCACTGTTCTTATATTCAAACGGTGCAATCCGTTTGTCATATTTCAGCAGCTGGCGGACATAGTATACCACTATTTTTCCAATCAGAATCGTATCGCCTACAAGTTCTCTGTCGAGATCCGACTTCAAGTGGCAGTATTCCTCATTGATTATCCGTGTAGCCAGTTTTTCTATCATAGCCTTATTATTAAGCCAACTGTCAATCGTTTCCGCCATTATGACTTTAGGCGATGCACTGTCATACAACACCTGCATCATCTTATGAATAATGTTGCCGAAAGTTGCACTGTCAATGAAATCGGTCATTTCCTCATCCTCCTTCAGGCCTTCGACGTGCTGCAGATAAAATTTTAACGGACAATCAATATAGGTGTTGATTCTACTGGGCGACAAACTTTTTATCTCACCCTCACTATTTTTGAATTGTTTCAGCTTATCCCACACCCGGTCTGTTTTTTCCACAAAAAACTCCCGTTCTTCCTGCGTGCGGATATTGTATTCATAATAATGATACTGACACTTATTGCGATTGTATATCTTTTGCAACTGACTGACGTAACGGGATTCTTCACCGCTTGAAATTTCTTGAACGCGGGAATCGTAAAGCAGGAACACGTTTTCCGCCCGGCTCAGCATACGATAAAAATAATAGGTAAACATCGCATCCTGATGCTCATATGTCGACAACGCATATGCTTTTCTTAACGCATTCGGAATAAACGAACGTGTATAATGCTTCGACGGGAACACCTTTTCATTCATTGAAAGGACAAACAGATTTCGGAAATCAAGCAGACGAGTCTCAAGCACTCCCATAATCTGCAACCCTTTCAACGGTTCCCCCTCAAATGTCACACTATTGCCGGACAGCATACGGCATAACAAATAAAAGAATGTTTTTTCTGTTATATCCACGTTGTACTCTTCCACCGTTTCCCGCAACTGCCCCAAAGAATTCAGGTACTGAAAAACAAACGATTTCTCCAGCTTGTCCATCGTCTCCGTTCCGTTCAATCCGGCAGCAACCCATCGCAATATGCTATCCACATAGTCGACAACCTCGCGCGAAGTTTTTTGTTTCGGACTATCAAAAATAACATTCAGCGACTTCAGCTTCTCACGTACCAACGCCGAAGGAACAAACTGCAGGCGTTCAGCAATAATTTCATCCTGCAACTCTTTGATATTTTCAGTGCAGTTGCGCTTTACATACAAATGTCCCAACAAGGCATTCAAATCTTCATAATAGAAATACGCCTCGTTCGCATCCACCCGTTTACGACCATGCAGCGTAGCAAGCATCTCAACAAATGACGCGATGCTGGTATTCGCCAGCGGATAACCCATCGTAATGTTCAGCGACTCAATATCAGAAGGGATGGAAAAGAGCACCGAGTTCAGCAATTTCTCGTCAGGAAGTACAATGGCCGTATCAATGGCATTCGCCTTGTCAAGTTTCAAATCTCCGAATTTACCATTGAGTATCTGCCCTACCACCTTTGCCTGACCACCTGCCGACGGAACGGAGAATACATGAATATTGGGCATATCCTTTCGCTCCTCTTTGTCAACATCTTTCAGCGAAGGATAATTCTTTTTATATTGTTTTATAAAGTATGTACCTTTATTGGAATTGTCTTCGAAAGGCTTAAAGTTGAAATCCCAGTAGAAATCTCCGATATTTAATTTTTTAAAATGCGCGAAAATACGTTCTTCGGAAGTTGACAATGTGCTGAAACCCACAAATATGACTTTTTCAAACGGGAAATCTTCTGCCCTTTTGCTTTCTATCCGCTCTGCGGCTTGGCGATAAATCATTCCCGAATAGGCAAGGCCCTTTTCCTCCAATTTCTCTCTAAATTTGCAGTAAAGCGGATTAAGCAATTGCCATAGTTTGAAGTATTTACCTTTCAGCGATTTTTCGTCAACCCAAAGTTTGTCATCACGATACTCCCTCTCTTCACCAAAAAACACACGAAGCACCTCAATTTGAGCTTCTGTCAGATAGTTGGAGCTCAATTCCTTCAAGTTCTTTACATTGGTGAATAAGCCTTTGGCATCAGCCATGTAGCGGTCCACATCGTTGAAATCGCCCAAAATCATATCACCCCAATACAAAAACGAATCAAAATCCGCTTTGTTTTCAGGCACTAACTCCTTGTAGGCATCATACAGTAGAAACAACTGTTCCATCTTGCCGGCTTCAGTCAAATCCACCTGCGATGCAATGAAGTCGGAAATCGTTTGTATGTCAGGCAATATACAGTCAGCACCGCCAACTGTTTCCAACATATATTTCTTGAAAAACGAACCGCTTCTCCGGTTTGGAAACACAAAGCAACAGTTCTGCAAATCGGTACCGTCGGCATAAAATGCCGCAGCAACCTGTCGTAAAAATGGTTCCATGTCTTTAATCAATTAAATTTTCCCTATTTCTTTAAAGCTACACCTATCCGTAATGACAAATCAAACAATACAATCTTTGCATTTGCATTGCGCCCGATATCATTGATGGCCCGATCCAATTCAAATTGAATACCTTCCACATTCCGCTCGTTTATAAACGGGAAGAATTTAGAACTGAAAGCTTCTTCTTCACGGGTCAGATAATTCAGCGAAGGATTGTTCAAATTATGAATAAAGTTTTCCCGTATCATTCGGGACATATATCGTAAAAAATCCTGACACTTCTCACGTTTCAAATCCGCCACCGTTTCTGCCCAGTCCTTCATTTCACGAAGATTGTCGAGATATGCCGAACGCATTATCTGTTTGAAATAGTCAAGAAACTCATGCGTATCATCACTTTTAAGAGCCAAGGCCTCTGCCCTTGACATGCTGCCTTCCGCAACACTGGCTACCGCCATAGCCTCTTGGGCATCCATAGCATGTTCCGCCATCAGATGTCGTGCAATCACATCCATCGGCAAACGTTTCATTTTCAACCGTTGCAGTCGGGAATAAATCGTCGGAAGAATTTTTCCCGGCTGGTTGCTTACAAAAATAAACAGCGTGTCCTCATACGGTTCTTCTATCAGTTTCAGCAAACGGTTGGCACATTCCGTCACCATCTTTTCAGGCAGCCACAAAATCATTATTTTATAGCGTGTTGCATAACTCTTCGTGCTAACCTTCTGAAGAATAGAACTACCTTCGTGAGTATAAATTGTAGGCTGGGCCGTACCCGATTTCAGGACTCTTACCCATTCACTGAAATCAGCATATACCGTGTCCTTCAGAAACTCACGCCATTCTTCAATATAGTCATCACAATAATAGTCTCGCGAACTTGAACCTTTGAATATAGGATAAACAAAAAACAAGTCGGCATTATTGAATGTCTGATGCTGCAGACAGGCATTGCACACTCCACACGGTTCTCCGTCAGGCGTCTTGTTCTGACAATGAATGTATTGGGCAAAAGCTCTTGCCATTGCCAATTTTCCAATGCCTTCCGGACCTTCCAGAAGCAAGGCATGAGGGATACGGTCGGAAGCGACCATGTCCCTCAATCGCTGTTTAACGGATTCATTTCCGGCTATATCGCTAAATTTCATGTTGACTTTTTTCTTTTCTACTGTTCTATATTCAGAGCCTTCAGTTTGTTGTAAAGCGTCTTTCTGTCGACCCCGAGCATTTTTGCCGCCATCGACTTATTGCCACCACAACTTCGGAGCGCATTGACAATCCTAGCACGTTCGTCGTTCGGGTCACGCAACAATGTAGAACGTTCCTCTGTGCGGTTTCCGTCAAGCATTTCACGCGGAAGGACATCAAACTGAATATAGTCGCCCTGCGATAGCAAAGTAGCACGCATTACGGTATTTTTCATCTGGCGCAAATTTCCGGGCCAGTCGTAATTTTGGAAAATTTCGGTAACACGCTTGTCAAATCCTACAATATTTTTATTCAGTTCACGGTTGGCAACATCCAAAAAGAAGTTGGCATACAGCATAATATCCTGTCGCAAATCCCGCAATTCCGGCATTTGTATAGTAAATTCAGAAATTCTATGATACAGGTCATTACGGAATGTGCCGTTTGAAATGGCCACCTCCAGATCTTCATTCGTTGCAGCAACCAAACGAATATCAATGTCGACCTCCTTCGTACTGCCCACACGCTTCACCTTCCGTTCCTGCAAGGCCCGTAACAGATGCATCTGAGTTTCATAATTCAGATTGCCTATTTCATCCAGGAAAAGCGTACCACCGTTGGCGGCCTCAAACGCTCCGACCTTATCCGTCATTGCACCGGTAAAAGAGCCCTTCACATGGCCAAAAAACTCCGAAGCAGCAAGTTCAGTCGGTATGGAACCACAGTCAATGGCAATGAACGGCTTGCCTTTTCGCTTACTGCGTTCATGTATCAAATGGGCAATGTGCTCTTTTCCCGTTCCACTTTCTCCCCGTATAAGAACAGACATATTGGTTGGAGCCACCAGATTGACATACTGATACAACTGTTTCGACAAATCGCTGTTTCCTTCAATGAAACCCAGTGCAGCCACCGGCTCTTCCAGTTCTTCAGGCTTCGGTGCGGCCTTTTCTTCCGATTTCGCTTTCAAAGCCTCCGTAATCTTCGTCATCAGTTCGTTCGGATTGATAGGCTTCGACAAATAGTCGAATGCACCCAGCTTCATACTGTTTACGGCATTCTGTATTTCAGCAAAACTTGTCATGACGATAACCGGTATGTCCAGATTGGCAAGTCCCAACCATTGCAACAACACAATGCCGTCGGCATCAGGCAGACGCATATCGGTCAGAACCAAAGAAAACCGGGAATCATTCAGGCACTGCTTGGCCGCAGACACAGAGGTTGCCGTTTCCACAAGAAAACCTTTTTTCTGCAACCATGTTTTCAGCATCAGTGCGAATGTTATATCATCATCAACAATCAAAATTTTGATTTCTTTCATATCAATACTGTTTTGCTGTTTCTATTACTTTCATTATACGAGTCACAAGCGTTTCCGCCTCTTCCGGAGTCATCATCTGGTAATCCTTTGACTCCATCTCATATTTCCTCAAAATAGCAGTAACCTCCTTTTCACCAATCATCGTGAAAATCGGCATCATCTTATGACACAACGAACGGACCTGCTCTTTATTTCCTTCTGCAATCGCATTCTTTAAATTTTCCAGATTTTCCTGCGTCTGCGTGACAAAAGACTCCAGAATTTCCTTTTTGGCGTTTTCGTCATCTTCCGCAAATGCGGTCAATGCCGACAATCCGTCCATGCTGTCAGACTGACAGGTGTCTGTTAGTTGAACATTTTTATCTTTAATATGTTCTCGAAGAACCCGTATTAATTCAATTTCTTTAAACGGTTTCGTCAACACATCGGAAAAACCAGCCGACAAATAATCCTCGTTATCAACCGACCGAGCAGTTACCGCCACAACCGGCAATTCAGGATGCGCTGACTTAACAGATTTCAACACATCGAAACCGCTCATTTCCGGCATCTGTATATCGGTCATCACCAAGTCATAGCTGTTGTCGGCCACCATACGTTCCGCATATTTCGGGAATTGACACATATCGGCTGTTGCCCCTATATTTTTGCACATTTCAACGACAATGCCCATTTGCAGACTGTCGTCATCGACCAGCAACAGATGACATCCGCTTACCGTATCCTCTCCCATTTGGGATTCTTCCGCCTCTTCTTTAACAGACGGCTCTACAATTTCCACGGGAATCGCCACATTGAAACAGCTGCCTACTCCAAGTTGGCTTTCCACATCAATAGAACCGCCCAACAGCTTAACGATTCTGTCAACAATCGACAAACCCAAACCAAAGCCCTGGACACCCGTCGAAGAACTTAGACGGACAAACATTTCAAATAGCCGAGCCTTTTCAAGCGGCGAGATTCCACGCCCGGTATCAGAAACAGAGAACCGCAGACAGCCATCTTCCACATCTATCGTCATCCCCACCGAACCCTTATCAGTAAACTTAATGGCATTCGACAGGAGATTGTTAACAATCTGCGTCACTTTCAGCGGATCGCTCTCCACCGTAACGTCCGCCACCACCTTACAATCGCAGGTCAATGCAATGTTCTTTCCAAGCGCAATCGGCAAGAAGGTATGATGTATGGACTCAAACAATTCACTCACATTAAACGGTACGAGCTTCAAATCCGCCTTGTCACTATCCAAACGATAGAAATCCAGCAAATCAGTTACCAATGAAAGCAGCAAGTCGGATGAAGACTTGATATTCCCCAAGTACAGCTTCTGTCGCTTGTCCACCACGATTCTGTCCAACAATTCCGAATACCCGATAATAGAGCTTAACGGAGCCTTAAAGTCATGGGTAATGGCCAGCATCAGCTGTTCACGCGACTGCAACAGCTGTTCTTTCTCCCAATTCAGCTGCTCCAGTTCACGACGATAACGATTGCTGCGGCTCAATTCCCGCCAAATGATAAACAAGAACAGCACCACTACAACAATGGAGCAGATGGCAACCGCCGCCAACAGCTTCACCGTATCTTCACGCCGCGTTTCCTGTTCCGTGATTTTTTGCAACATAGCCGACGATTCATCCGCATCAAAATCGCGGATAAGCCGATAAATCAGGCTATTAATTCGATAATTCTCCATTGCCACCCGCTGCCAGCGTGTACGCTGCCGGCTGACGAGTTCATTCTGCACCCCTATGACATTATTTTTGAGGTCGGTAAGTATCACATTTATGGAATCGGCAAGAGAAACATGAACACTATCAATATTGACATTGGCAGTCGTAATTACTGTCGAATCCTTTTGCTCTTTTTTAAAAGCATTACGGAATCTCTTGAAAAAGTTTCCGCTGGTATTCCGTTTCGTCACAATAGTGTCACGACGGACAGACACCTTCGTTTCTGCCACAATATGCCGACTGATATCACTGCTGTCGGGCATAAATCCTTCAATACGCTGATTAATAGATTCATGATACTTCTTGAAATCATAATCCTCCAACAAAGCGCCCAACGACAGTTCCTTCATCAGAATCAAATCGTTAATACTGTCAATACGGGCTACCTGCACGGAATCCGAAGCATATGTCTTCAGTGTATCCAATATGAAATACACATTATTCATATTTTCCTTATACTCTCTATATTTTGAAGAATTTCCAAACACCAGCATCATGCCGTTGTTTTCTGCTTTATATAGAGAATAAAGCAATTGGTTTACCAAAGTACTTCTGTTTTTCAGCTGCCAATCGTCCACAGCAGAAGTATTGGAACCGTATGCCTGATTATAGACAAACCAAACAGCACCCCCACCCAATGCCAGCAACAGCATATAAGCAGCGATAATATACAATTTGACGAATCGGGAATTCCTTTCTCTTGCCATAAACATTATTTATTTCAAAATAGCAAAAGGCAGGCATAATTAAGCCTTTCTGCCTAACCATATTTCCTATTTTATACAAAAGTATGAAAAAGTGAGTGTAATCACAAATGAAAACGCCGTTTTCAACTTTGGCAAAATCCAATCATCCCCATCCCGCTGATTTAGAGAAAATACCGATTCATGACAATTTTTCTACCATTTTACACGAAAATATCCCAAACAGAAGTAATATATATTTGTATATATCAAATGAATATCGTAACTTTGCACCGCAATTTTAAAACAACAAATTAAAACAATTATGAACAAGTACGAAACCGTTTTCATTTTGACTCCCGTTTTGTCTGATGCACAGATGAAGGAAGCGGTAGACAAATTTAAGGCATTTCTGACTGAAAACAATGCAGAAATTGTCAACGAAGAGAACTGGGGTTTGCGCAAGCTCGCTTATCCTATTCAGAAAAAAACCACTGGCTTCTATTGCCTGATTGAATTCAACGCAAATCCGGAAGTTATCAAGAAACTCGAAGTTGCTTATCGTCGTGACGAACGCGTTATCCGTTTCTTGACATTCCGTCTTGACAAGTACGCTGCTGAATATGCAGAAAAACGCAGAAACTTGAGAGCAGCTAAGTCTAACACTAAAGAAGCATAAGGAGGTTCATTATGGCACAAGCACAATCAGAAATCAGATATTTAACTCCACTTTCAGTAGACGTTAAAAAGAAAAAATACTGCCGTTTCAAAAAGAGCGGTATCAAGTATATCGACTACAAAGATCCTGAATTCCTCAAGAAATTCTTGAACGAGCAAGGTAAAATCCTTCCTCGTCGTATCACAGGTACTTCATTGAAGTTCCAAAGAAGAGTAGCACAAGCTGTTAAGCGTGCTCGCCACTTGGCTCTTCTTCCATACGTAACAGACTTGATGAAATAATTTTTACAAAGAAGGATTACAATTATGAAAATCATATTAAAAGAAGACATCGCTAACCTCGGTTACAAAGATGATGTAGTAGAGGTAAAGAGCGGATACGGCAGAAACTACCTTATTCCAACAGGCAAAGCTGTCATCGCTACTGATTCAGCTCTTAAAATCTTGGCTGAAAACCAAAGACAACGTGCTCACAAGCTTGCTAAAATCAAAGCTGACGCCGAAGCATTGGCTGCATCTTTGAAAGATGTTACTTTGACAATCGGTGCAAAGACAAGCTCAACTGGCACTATTTTCGGTTCTGTTAACAGCATCCAAATTGCTGAAGCATTGGAAAAACTTGGCCACAATGTAGACCGCAAGGTTATCTACATCAAGGAAGCCGTTAAGGAAGTGGGCAACTACACTGCAACATTGAAACTCCACAAGGAAGTTTCTGTTGAAATTCCATTCGAAGTTGTTTCTGAATAATCGACAAATCTTTGATTATTGCAATAAGGGGATTGTGCAATGCACAATCCCCTATTTTTTATAAGTCTGCCCGAAAACTCTATTGCAGACTACCCCCACAATACTCTACTTCTCCCCATATGGGAAAAACAACGCGGAGCCGAATCAATCATTTAATGCAAAAGCGAGAGCTATCAGAAGACAATAAATGAGTGTGGTAGACATTCTAAAGCTCGCCTAACCATGCTCAGAAATTCAAATTTTCGACCAGTCTTTCAGAATGTCCTTCATTTTACAACAACACCACCTCCGTATTATACTCAGTGTCTCAAAGCTCAACCAACACTCATAAGCCAAATATGGACAGCTATAAATTCATATACAAGAACTCAACTCCATTAACAGCAGGCAAAACCAACCGGAAGAAAAAACTCCTATATACTCAGCAAAATCAAGTCATTAATCACGATTAGACTACAATCCAACGAACGGGAGATTTCAATATTTCCGATAAGTCTTCAATGTTCGTACAAATACGCAAATCTCATGCAGTTAAAATCCACCTACAAGGAGCACAAGTATCAATTAAAACGACCCACAAGGCAGAGCATAGCAGCAAAAAGCCAAGCAACGACACATTACAAGCCCCCGCAATTGGCAAGGAAACCAACAGCACACCAATAGTCATAACCAAACCAGAGCCCCATAATTATACGAATGTACAAAATAAAAAGAGGCCATGCTTTGCAGCATAGCCTCTTTATGATGTATAAAACAGCTGTTTATTAGTTTACACCTTGAAGTTTGAAGTTGACTGGGAGTGTATACCAAACGTTTACAGCCTGTCCGTTCATCTTACCAGGGATGAAGTTAGGAAGTGATTTACATACGCGGATAGCTTCTCTATCGAGGTCGCGGTCCACACTGCGAATAACTTTTACTTCACCGATTGCACCAGTCTTGGTTACAACGAATTGAACAACTACACGGCCTTGGATATTGTTTTCCATAGCCATAGTCGGATACTTGATATTCTTTGAAAGGAATTTCATCAATTCAGCGTCACCACCAGGGAATTGCGGCATCTGTTCTACTGCAACGAATACCTCTTCCTTCACTGGTTCTTTTTTCTCAACGATGATTTCGTCTTTGTGTTCACGAACAACGTTCAAGTCGTCAGTACCTTTATCGAAGTCTGTGCTACCGAATGCTGTTTGTGATTCCTGCAACTCATCTTGTGACTTGATTTCATCCTCTGCCTTAACGTCTTCGTCATTGGCGATTTGAAGTTCAGTCACCTTCATCGTATTCAAAATTTCTTCAGGTAAAGCTTCCGGTTTTTCCTCTTCGAGTTGAACCATTTCTTCCTCTTCTTCAGGCTCTTCCTGTTCGCCCATATCAACTTGAACGATTTCCTGGCTTGCTTCATCAACGATGTTAGCAGCAGCCTTTTCAAGAGCAAGGTTAACCAATCGAAGTGCGAAGAAAATGACAACCACAGCAATAACGACAATAATCATTGCCTTATTGTGACGGCCATCTGACTTCTTACGCATTTCATATGCACCGAAATCTTTATTTTTGCCTTCAAAAACAATGTCACGCCATTCTTTTGATGAAAGATCCACATCTTTTGCCATAGTTCTTTTCAGTTTTAAATGTTAACAAATTCCATTGATCTAATCATCTTATTTACGAGGATGCGCAATCAAATAATCTTTCAACAAAGCAGAGTCAGCAGCATTCATGTTGTCGATCTGATATTTGCTGATACTATTGATTTGCATTTCGTCAAGAGCGCTTACCAAAGTTTCGTATGAAGCCTGAGCTGTAGCCTTGATAATAACCGTCGGACGTTTCAAAGTTGAATCGTTACGGATTTCCTTAGCTTGAGCCTGGTATTGTTCGTCTGTCAGCTTCTTGTCTCTCCAATCAGCTTTCAAGAGGTCGATTTTTTCAACAACTTGTTTGTTGCGGTCACGCAAAACGGCACGGATACCTTGAGCCTGTCCGTTAGCGTTGCCAAGGAATTCAATTTCCTTCAAGTTGTTGTTAGCGTTATCAAGAACGCCATCGCCATTTTCATCAACGATACCAAGTTCGCCACCCGGCTTACCTTCGTAATAGTAGACATAGTTCTTTTTAACTTTGCCTGGTACACCATCAACAGCCTCTTCGCGATCAGAATCGACAATGATTGTGATTGCTTCTGACTGTTTCACCTTATTTTGTTCAGTTTGATCCACTTTTTCATTAGTCGGAAGACTAATTTGCAATGTCTGAGACTTAATCATAGTGGTACAAAGCATAAAGAACGTAATAAGGAGCATGTTCATGTCAACCATCGGAGTAAAGTCGACATGGATTTGCATTTTTTTCTGGGCGCCTTTTTTACCTTTTTTATCGCCGCCTCCTTGTTCTATTTGTGCCATATGATTATTCCTCTTCTGACTTTAATGCGGTCATTAAACTAAACTTATTCATCTTCAATGTTTGCAAGTTGTCCATTACAACGTGAACCACTTCATACGGAGTAGCTTGGTCAGCTTTGATAGCAATACCTTCACCACGTTTGATTTGTGATTCGAACGACACATTATCGATGCTACTTGTCACGTCACGAGAAACGTTATAAATAGCATTCATCCAAATCTGGAATTCATTCGGCTTAGTCATGTCTTTGTTGTAATCAATTGGAATACCGCAGTTTGGATTCTTTGAAGGATCAAGGAATTCATCTTGTTGCAACTGAGGCATATCCAAGAAATCAGCCATTTGGGCCAAAGGTAGACCAAACATATTGATTTTGGAGAATGTTTCGATTTGTTTTTGTGTAAAGTTGATTTTGTTCTTATGAGTATCGTTGTAAAGTTGTCCTGCATATTTCAGCACTTCTGCACGTACACGTTCACTTGACCATGTACTGTCTTGAGAACCTGCAATAGAGATAAACACGCGTTGTTCTTGGTCAACCAAGACAGTTACCAGATTTGAAGTCGGAACTTTAATTTCTGATACTGAAGACGGCGTGATTACTGTCACTGGTTCTTTCTGCAAGAAGGTAGAAGTCAACATGAAGAATGTAAGCAAAAGTACAGTAACGTCACTCATCGCGGTCATGTCGATGAGGGTACTCTTCCTTTTGATTTTTACTCTTCCCATATTATTAAATTTACCTTGTTAACAGATTAGTGAGTTGCTGAGAATGTTTGAACGATTGAGAAACCGATTTCGTCGATTGCGTATGTAAGGTTATCAATCTTGTTAGTGTAGAAGTTGTAAGAAATTACAGCGAATGCACCTGTAGCGATACCGAATGCAGTATTGATAAGGGCTTCAGAGATACCAGTAGAAAGTTCAGTTGAGTCAGGAGCACCTGATGCAGCCAAAGCCTGGAATGATTTGATCATACCGATTACAGTACCGAGAAGTCCGACAAGTGTACCAAGAGTTGTCATAGTTGCAACGATTGGCAAGTTCTGTTGCAATGAAGGCATTTCCAAAGCAGTTGCTTCTTCAACAGCTTGTTGCAAAGAAGTAAGTTTTTGTTCTTTTGTCAAAACTGTGTTCTGATCCATTTCTTTGTACTTAGTCAAAGCAGCAGAAACTACAGCAGCAACGCTACCTCTTTGTTTTGCGCAAAGTTTTTGAGCACCGTCGATATCACCTTTAGCAAGAGAAGCTTTTACGTTAGCAACGAACTTGCTGATGCTACCTGTACCTTTTGCACTGCTAAGAGCAATCCAACGTTCTACAGACAACACGATAACAGTCAAGAACAATGTTTGAAGAACCGGCACGATTACACCACCCATGTAGATAGTACCCCAGATGTCAATCGGGTGACCATTTTCGAAGTGAGATTCATTACCGAACCAGAAGATAAACAAGCTAACTGCAATGATAAGGCAGCAAACAATTACTAAAAACGCATTTTTGATACCACGAACCTTGCTTAAACTTTCAGTTTTTGCCGCAGGCTTTTGTGGAGTGTTAGGCTTTTGAGCTTCCATAATTAATTGAAAATTGGTTGTTAAAAAATTAGTTTTTAAAATATTAGTTAATAGTTAATGTTAATTCAGTTTCATCGAAAATCGTGCTTCACATACGTGTGTTCGACCTCGTAAAAATCAGGTCCGGGGAGTGCCGTCCGACATCAAACGATACTATTCCCCCGATTTTTAGGGCAAAAATATCATAATATTTTCACATAACCAAAACTGACTACATCTTTTTTAGATAACAGCTACGATTTTTATCAGTTTTTAATCATTCTGTTTCATTTTTGAAAAATTACCACAAAATAGGGAGATATACGATATTTTTATCGTATATTTGGCGGCAAAAATCACAACTTTAATCCAATTTATAAACACAATATATTTGCTTGTAAATGTATAATCTGATAAGAATCAAGAAAGGGCTTGACCTGAACCTTATCGGAAATGCCACGGGTGAAATATCTGACTTAACCGACAAATCTACTGAATTTGCCATTAATCCAGACGACTACTGTGGTTTTATACCGAAACTTTTAAAGAAAGAAGGCGAAAAGGTCCGCTCTGGAGAAGCTCTTCTCTACGACAAGAGCCACAATGAGGTAAAAATCACCTCTCCAATTACAGGGACTGTAAAAAAAATTGTCCGGGGAGAAAGAAGAAAAATCGAGAGAGTCGTAATAGAGCCTGACAAATCTGGTGAGGCAGTCAAATTTGACATCAGCGACCTTACACCAACAGGTATTCAAACCACTTTGATGAATGCCGGCATCTGGGCAATGATGCGCCAACGTCCTTACGACATTATGCCGGAACCGGGAAAAAAACCCCGCGACATTTTTGTCACCACGTTCGACTCGTCACCATTGGCACCCGGATACACCTTATATATTAACGGTAACGAGGATTTATTCAAAAAAGGAATTGAAATTCTTTCCAAACTGACATCCGGAAGTGTTTTCATTGGTTGTCAACCGGACAACATCATCGAAACACCTTTCTCCACCACACAAGTATTCAAGGGTCCGCATCCCGCCGGAAATGTCGGCATACAGATAGCCAATACCCGCCCAGTCAACAAAGGAGAAGTTGTATGGGCTCTCAATGCGGAAACGGTAGTAAGAATCGGTTATCTATTCACATACGGAAACATGGATTACAGCTGTATCATTGCCCTGACAGGCGAAATGATGACAGAACCCTATTTTGCAAAAACAAAAATAGGCGCATCTGTAGCCTCGCTGCTTTCCAACCGCCTGAAAGCTGCCAACGAAGACTGCCGCATTATCTGTGGCAATGCGCTGACCGGTGTAAAAGAATCAATTGACGGTTATATCCACTACCCGTTCCGACAAATCACGGTCATTCCCGAGAACGCAAACAAGAATGAATTTATGGGATGGGCATCATTGAGCACTAAAAAATACAGTGCCAGCCGTACTTTCTTCTCCTGGTTGTTCGGAAAGAACAAAAAATACCATTTCGACGCCAAAATAAACGGAGGTGAAAGAGCTATCATCATGGCCGGCGAATACGACAAGGTATTCCCAATGGACATATATTCGGAATTTCTCATCAAAGCCATATTTGCCAAAGACATTGACAAAATGGAACAATTGGGAATTTATGAAGTTGCTCCGGAGGATTTTGCCCTCTGTGAGTTCATCGACACGTCAAAACTTGAATTGCAACGAATAGTCCGTGAAGGTCTTGACTATCTAAGAAAAGAAATGAACTAAAATTATTGAAACAGTGAAAAGCTCATTAAAGAATTATATAGAGAAAATCAAACCCAATTTTCAGCCGGGAGGAAAATACGCTTCCCTGAAATCGGTTTTTGATGGTTTCGAATCATTCCTGTTCACGCCCGACACCACTTCCCGAAGCGGAGTCCATATTCACGACAGCAATGACTCAAAACGCACTATGATTATAGTGGTTATAGCGCTGATGCCGGCACTGCTTTTCGGCATGTATAACCTCGGTTACCAGCGTTACCTGTCCATCGGCTGCACGACACCACCCTTCTGGGAATCTTTCTTCTACGGATTTCTTGCCGTGCTGCCTAAAATTGTAGTTGCATACGTAGTAGGACTTGGCATTGAATTCATTTCTGCACAAATCCGCAAGCATGAAATTCAAGAAGGCTTCCTCGTTTCCGGTATGCTGATTCCGATGATCTGCCCGGTAGAAACGCCACTGTGGATGATTGCAGTAGCTACAGCCTTCTCCGTAATTTTCGTCAAAGAAGTTTTCGGCGGAACCGGTATGAACATTTTCAATGTGGCACTCATGACACGTGCCTTCCTGTTCTTCGCCTATCCGTCAAAAATGTCGGGCGACAGTGTCTTTGTCCCGACTGACTCTATTTTCGGATTGGGTGCAGGAACCGTTGTCGATTCGTTCTCGGGTGCGACACCGCTGGGACAAGTTGCAACACATGTAGGCAGCAGCCTGCAACTGACCAACATCCTTGGCGAACCCCTGACTCTTTGGGATTCATTCCTGGGACTTATTCCCGGCTCCATCGGTGAAACATCCACTCTTTTCATTTTGATTGGAGGTGCATTCCTGCTGATTACCGGCATTGCAAACTGGAGAATCATGTTGTCCGTGTTTGTCGGAGGTCTGGTAATGGGATACATTGCCCATCTGTTCCCGTCTGCAACATATCCGGGTTCAATGCTCAACCCGCTGGAACATATCTGCCTGGGAGGTTTTGCTTTCGCCGCAGTGTTTATGGCAACAGATCCGGTTACGGCAGCACACACGACTGTCGGCAAATACATCTATGGATTTTTTGTCGGCGTGCTCGCAGTGCTTATCCGTGTCTACAACAGCGGATATCCGGAAGGTGCAATGCTCGCAGTACTGCTAATGAACACATTCGCACCGCTGATTGACTATTGTGTAGTTGAAACGAACGTTCGCCGCAGAATGCGACGTGCAAAAAATGCATAGCTATGAACAAACAAGGAAATACATATACAATCATATACATAGCCGTAATGGTATGTATCGTAGGAGCCGCCTTGGCATGGGTGTCATTGGCACTAAAACCCAAACAAGACGAAAATATTCGTATTGACAAGATGCAGCAAATGCTCAACTCGGTCAATATCGCTTCCGACAAGACAAACGCCATCGAACTCTACGACTCGCATATTACCGATTCCTATGTCATCAACGACAAGGGCGAAAAGATTGAAGGAGTTGCCTTCGATGTCAACGTGGCAAATGAAATCAAGAAACCGGCAGCTGAACGCATGCTTCCTGTTTTCGAATGTGACATTAACGGAGAAAAGAAATTCATTCTTCCCGTTTACGGAGCCGGCCTTTGGGGTCCGATTTGGGGCTACATTTCAGTAAATGCAGACGGAACAACCGTCTATGGAGCCTATTTCTCCCATCAGGGCGAAACTCCGGGTCTGGGTGCGGAAATCGCCACTCCTCATTTCTCCGAACAGTTTAAGGAAAAACAACTCTTTAAAAACGGTGAATTCAAATCTATTGCAGTACAGAAAAAGGGACAGAAACCGCTCAACGGCGAAGACTACGTTGACGCCATTTCCGGCGGTACCATTACCAGCAAAGGCGTTCAGTCGATGCTCCAGTCCTGTCTGTCATGCTATGCAGCTTTCCTGCAAAACCAAAGAAACACGAACAACTAAAATTTGACATTATGTTGAGTAAGAAAAATAAAGCAATATTATTCAATCCCCTGTCACCCAACAACCCGGTTATTGTCCAGATTCTGGGTATTTGCTCCGCTCTTGCCGTCACCGCAAAACTGGAACCGGCATTGGTGATGGGAATCTCCGTAACAGCGGTACTGGCATTCTCGAATGTCATCATTTCGCTGATTCGAAACACAATCCCTAACAGTATCCGTATCATCGTGCAACTGGTTGTAGTTGCAGCTCTGGTTATTATTGTCGACCAAGTACTGAAAGCCTATAATTATGAAGTCAGCAAGCAGCTGTCGGTGTTTATCGGATTGATTATTACCAACTGTATCCTAATGGGACGACTTGAAGCCTTTGCCCTCGGTAACAAGCCATGGCCGTCATTCCTCGACGGCATCGGCAACGGTATTGGCTATGCCATCATACTTATCATCGTAGCGACTGTGCGCGAAATTCTGGGTTCAGGTACACTGCTGGGTTTCCATATCATACCACAATTTCTCTACGATGCAGGATATGAAAACAACGGCTTGATGATTCTGCCGCCAATGGCATTGATTACCGTAGCCTGCATTATCTGGGTACACCGTTCCCGCAACAAAGATCTTCAAGAAAAGAACTAATAATCCGTCGAATTTATGGAAAACTTGAATTTATTCATACGTTCAATTTTTATTGACAACATGATATTTGCATATTTCTTGGGAATGTGCTCTTATCTTGCCGTGTCAAAGAATGTAAAAACCGCATTCGGCTTGGGTATCGCCGTAACATTCATGTTGGCTATTACCTTACCTATCGACTATATGCTCGAAATGTATTTCTTGCGTCCCGGTGCACTGGCCTGGCTCAGCCCTGAACTGGTAAGTGTTGACCTCAGCTTCCTCAGCCTGATTCTGTTCATTGCCGTTATCGCTTCCGCTACACAGTTGGTAGAAATGGCTGTCGAGAAATTCTCACCGAGCCTGTATGCTTCATTGGGTATTTTCCTTCCGCTGATTGCCGTCAACTGTGCTATTTTGGGTTGTTCGCTATTCATGCAGCAACGCGATTTCGGTTCTGTAGGCACTGCAACCATCTACGGATTGGGCTCCGGTATCGGCTGGCTTATTGCCATCGTCTGTCTGGCAGCTATCCGCGAACGCCTCTCCTACTCCAATGTTCCGGCTCCATTGAAAGGCATCGGCATTACATTTATTATTACCGGTTTGATGGGAATTGCTTTCATGAGCTTCCTGGGTATTAAAATCTAAACAAGAACGACTATGGAATTACTATCAACAAATAGCCTGACCATATTAGCCGGTACCGGTCTGTTTTTTGTTCTTGCCATGCTTCTGGTCATCGTACTGCTGGTGGCAAAAAAATACCTCGTACCGTCAGGCAACGTAAAAATTACCATCAATGACAAGGACACCGTCAGCACTACAAGCGGAAACAGCCTGCTTTCTACGCTTGCCAATGAAAAGATTTTTCTTCCGTCGGCATGTGGCGGCGGCGGTAGCTGTGGACAATGCCGCGTACAGATTGAAGAAGGCGGTCCTGAAGCACTCCCAACGGAAAAAGTACATTTCTCAAGAAAGGAACTGCAGAACAACTGGCACCTGGGATGTCAGGTAAAAGTGAAGAACGACTTGAAAATCGTGGTTCCTGAATCTGTTTTAGGCGTCAAGGAATGGGAATGCGAAGTTATTTCCAACAAAAACGTAGCAACATTTATCAAAGAGTTCATCGTAGCATTGCCTAAAGGCGAACACATGGACTTTATCCCGGGTTCTTACGCACAAATCAAGATTCCGAAATACACAATGGACTACGACAAGGACATTGACAAATCCCTCATTGGAAAAGAGTATCTTCCTGCATGGGAAAAATTCGGACTTTTTGGACTGAAATGTAAAAACGACGAAGAAACCATCCGCGCCTATTCTATGGCCAACTATCCGGCAGAAGGCGACAGAATCATGCTGACCGTGCGTATTGCCACACCTCCGTTCAAACCGAAACCACAAGTTGGATTCCAGGATGTAATGCCGGGTATCGCTTCGTCCTACATCTTTACACTCAAACCGGGTGACAAGGTCATCATGAGCGGCCCTTACGGTGATTTCCATCCTATTTTCAATTCGAAAAAGGAAATGATGTGGATTGGTGGTGGTGCCGGCATGGCTCCTCTGCGTGCACAAATCATGCACATGACCAAGACTCTCCACACAACAGACCGCAAAATGTCATATTTCTACGGCGCCCGTGCATTGAATGAAGTGTTCTACCTGAACGATTTTCTGGAACTTGAAAAAGAGTTCCCGAACTTCTCGTTCCATTTGGCACTCGACCGTCCCGACCCTGCAGCTGATGCAACGGGAGTTAAATACACTCCGGGATTTGTTCACCAGGTCATCTACGACACTTACCTCAAAGACCACGAATCGCCGGAAGACATCGAATACTATATGTGCGGTCCTAGTCCGATGAGCAAAGCCGTTGTAAACATGCTCGACGGTCTCGGAGTAGATCCGGAAAACATTCTTTACGACAACTTTGGAGGATAAAAGTTCTCCATTACCCTATAAACAAGCGAGGCGGATTCATCATAGTCCGCCTCGCTTGTTGTTTTATCAAATTATTTTAACCTCAATAAAGTCTAATGACCGATTTGGGTTAAACCCTCAGATAATCGGCTACAGCTTCCGCACATTTCTCACCGTCCATGGCAGCCGAAACAATTCCGCCGGCGTAACCGGCACCTTCACCACACGGATACAATCCGGCAATCTCCACATGCGCCATTGTTTCCAAATCGCGCGGAATACGCACCGGAGACGACGTGCGCGACTCTACCCCAATCAGTATCGCCTCATTTGTCAGGAAGCCACGGGCAAAGCTGCCGAACTTGCGGAAACCCTGCTGCAAACGTCTTCCGATGAACGACGGCAACCATAAGTCAAGACGCGACGGATGTATACCGGGTGCATAGGATGTCCGAGGCAAATCTACGGAATCACGTCCTTCAACAAAATCCAGCATACGTTGGGCACCGGCATTCAAAGTCCTTCCGGATTCGATATAGCACTTTTTCTCCAAATCTTCCTGAAACGCCATAACCTTCAATTCCTCCGCTTTGTCATACTCCTGCGGCAAATCCTCCGGACGTACTTCAACCACCATTCCGGAGTTGGCCCATCGCGAACCACGGTTGGACGGCGACATACCATTTACCACCAACTGTTCAGGTCCGCTGGATGCAGGAACAACAATTCCCCCCGGACACATGCAGAAGGAATATACCCCACGTTCCTCTACCTGCGTAACAAATGAGTATTCAGCAGCCGGCAGATAATCTCCTCGTCCGTTCTTGGAATGATACTGGATACAATCAATCAAATGTTGCGGATGCTCCAGACGTACACCTACGGCAATGCCTTTCGGCTCTATCTTCACGCCTTTTTGCTTCAACATTCTGTATACATCCCGCGCGGAATGTCCGGTTGCCAGAATAACCGGCCCGTCAAACTCCTTACCGTCAGCACAAACCACGCCGACCACTTTATTGTCAACAATACGCAAATCCGTAACCAATGTCGAGAAATGAACTTCCCCGCCACATCGTATAATTTCATTGCGCATATTACGGATTACTCCCGGCAATTTGTCAGAACCGATATGCGGATGTGCATCAATCAGGATATTGTCCGATGCGCCGAACTGATTGAATATCTGCAAAATTCTATTGACAGAGCCACGTTTTTTGCTCCGCGTATAGAGTTTGCCGTCCGAATAAGCACCGGCACCGCCTTCACCAAAACTATAGTTGGAATTTTCATCCACAATCCCTTTGCGGGAAATCTGCGCCAAATCCAAACGTCGTTCGTCCACATTTTTACCGCGTTCCAAAACAACAGGCCGATAGCCCAATTCTATCAATCGCAACGCGGCAAACAGTCCGCCGGGACCAGCACCGACAACAATCACTTCAGAAGCCGCCGACACATCACCGTAGACATACGGATCATACAGTCTTGTAGATTCCGGCATTTCATCAAGGTAACAACGCACCGTCAGATTTATCATCACATTGCGCTGACGGGCATCAATCGAACGTTTGACTATCTGTATTTTTTTGAACCTTGACTTATTCAAACGATATTTTTCAGAAATAACGGCAATTATTCTGGATTCGTCACTTGCCGTCCGGGGATCAATTCTTATTTGATAATCTTCTGTCATATAGTGATTGCGTTTGTTGTTTTGAAATTTAAAATTACACAAAATCTCCCATCCGACAAAATTACGCTGAGAGAAATCTTGCATCTACCCCTGTAATAAACGGGATTTTTTATGTATGTTTGCACAAAATTTTTAAGACATGAATATAGGCGTACTTTTTGACCTCGACGGTGTAGTCATTGACAGCGAATCAATCTATACGGATTTTTGGATTGATATTGAAAAAATATTTCCGACCGGAATTGAAAATTTTGCCTTGAAAATCAAAGGCTCAACACTCCCTACAATTCTGAACACCTATTATCCGGACGAAAAAAAGCAGGCTGTCATCATGTCGAAAATCGTTGATTTCGAGAAGAACATGCAATATCGCCCGTTTCCCGAAGCCCTCCGTTTTATTCGGGAGTTAAAAGAAGCAGGCATCAAGTGCGCCATCGTCACCAGCAGTTCACAGAACAAAATGAACAACCTCTATCTGCAGAATCCCGGTTTCAAAGAACTGTTTGATGCGGTTATTACCGGTGACGTTGTCACTCACTCCAAACCTCATCCAGAGCCTTACCTGATGGGAGCTTCGGCTATCGGAATACAGCCGGAAAACTGTTATGTATTCGAGGACTCATTATCGGGAATTCAGTCAGGACTTAACGCCAACGCTACCGTCATCGGGCTGGCCACTACCCTTCCATTTCCGCAAATAGACGGAAAAGCCCATAAAACCATTCATGATTTTACAGGCTTTTCTATTTCCGATATGCTGTCAGTAAAAAAGACTTTCTAATCTGTCTTAGCAGGCTTTAAAGCTCATGTCCAGACCTTTGACAGAGTGAGTCAAAGCTCCAACAGAAATATAGTCGACACCACATTCGCCATAAGCACGCAGAGTGCTGAACGTGATACCACCGGATGATTCCGTTTCAAATCTTCCGGCAATCATTTCTACAGCCTTTTTCGTGTTCTCTATATTGAAATTGTCAAGCATGATACGGTCGACACCGCCAATTTCAAGCACTTGCTGAAGTTCATCGAAATTACGCACTTCAATTTCAATCTTCATGCCGTCCTTTTTATTGTCGACGATATATTGCTGAGCTTTAGTAATCGCGTTCTTGATGCCTCCGGCGAAATCCACATGATTGTCCTTCAAAAGAATCATGTCAAACAGACCGATACGATGGTTCATACCGCCACCGATTCTTACGGCTTCCTTCTCCAGCATACGCATGCCCGGAGTTGTCTTGCGTGTATCCAGCACCTTCGTCTTCAAGCCCTTCAACTCTGCCATATATTTTGCCGTAGTCGTAGCGATACCGCTCATACGTTGCATGATGTTGAGCATCAAACGTTCCGTTTGCAGCAAAGAACGCACGCGGCCTTCAACTACAAAAGCAATGTCGCCCGGCTTAACATGCGCACCGTCGTTGATAAACACTTCTACTTTCAGTTCCGGGTCAAACTTCTTGAATACCTTCAAAGCAATTTCCACACCCGCCAAAATACCTTCTTCCTTAACAAGCAAATGAGATTTTCCCATTTCGTCCTCAGGAATACAGCACAATGTCGTATGGTCGCCGTCACCGATATCTTCTGCAAACGCAAGGTCCAACAGTTCGTCGATTAATTCGTCTTTCGTCTTCATATAGTTAATTATTAGTTATATCTTTGTAGACTAAAATTTCGCTTTGCAAAAATAACTAATTAATCACTATCTTCCGATATGAAAATCAGCCTTTTTGTCGTTGGCAAAACAAATCACAACTATCTGTCACCCGGAATTGACGACTATACCAAGCGTATCAACCATTATATTCCGTTCAATATCCAATACATTGCAGATGCAAAAAACACCAAGAACCTCAGTCAGGCACAGCAAAAGCAGGCAGAGGGCCAGAATCTGTTGAACGCTTTCGACAAATCGGATTATGTGGTACTTCTCGACGAACGTGGAAAGGAATTCACCTCCAAAGATTTTTCGTCATTCATTGAAAAGAAGATGCAGACAGTGGCCAAACGCCTTGTGTTTGTAGTCGGCGGACCTTACGGCTTTTCCGAAGACGTATATCAACGTGCCAACGAAAAAATATCTCTGTCAAAAATGACATTCCCCCACGACCTGATACGACTGATTTTCACAGAGCAACTCTACCGTTCGTTCACCATCATGAACAACGAACCCTATCATCACGACTAAAAACACAGGGTGCGGCCACCATGAAATCGATGTCCGCACCCTGAAAGATACATGAAAACAAACATTATCTGATATTTTGTCTGACTTCTTCCAAAAAGTTTTTCATTTCGGCAGAGTCCTTTTCTTTAATAATCTGTTTGAGAGTTTCCAGTTTGTCCTGAATTTTTTCTATCTGCCCGACCGAATGAGGATTGAACAGGATTTCCGTTAAAAGAAAATCATCCTCCGACATCAGTCCGCGGGCAATTGCCATGTGACGCTTGAATGTCGTCCCGGGCGCATCCTGATGCTTCATTACACTGCCAAACACCAATGTAGAGGTAAAAGGTATCGACAATGAAAATGCTATCACCTCGTCGTGTTCCTTAAACGTATACTCACGAATGTTCAGGTGCAATTCATTGTAAAGGTCTTTGAAAAACACCTTACCCAAATGGTCGCCCTCTGAAATGATAATGGCATTCTCATTCGACAAATTGCTCAAGGATGCAAACGTCGGTCCGAACATCGGGTGCGTGCTGACAAACGGATGTCCGCAAGTAGCGTAAAATTCCGGCAATCCGTTCTTGACAGAGGCAATATCCGCCAAAATACAAGTGTCGGACAAATACGGCATCACCATACGGAATGCATCCAACGTATATTTGACAGTGGCAGCATTAATAACCAGTTCGGGGTCAAACTCCCGAATCTGCTCAAGCTCGGTCATACGCTCGGTATTGAACGTAAACCTTAATTTGTGGGCATCCGTATCAAAGATACCCACCGTATGCTTGAAACACAACAAATCAGAAAAGAATGTGCCCATTTTTCCGGCACCGATAATCAGAATTCTCATGGCCCACTACATTCCGTTGTTCAACACCTCGATTTGCTGTCTGACTGATTCTTCGTGAATGGCCTGATAAACCACCCTTGCAAACTCTCCGCTCATTCCCAGTTCTTCAGCACTTTTTGCACGTGAATTCAACACGGTGTCATAACGGTTTGTCTGCAATACCGGCATACGGTGTTCTTTCTTGTACTGACCAATTTCACGGGAAACTCGCATGCGCTTGCTCAGTGCCTCCAGCAATTCATTGTCAATTTCGTCAATTTGCTGACGGAGCAATGTAAGACTTTCCGTCGTCTGTGTCGTGTCACGCACCACAAGTGTGTTCAAAATGAAGTTCAGCACATCCGGCGTCACCTGCTGACTCTTGTCGCTCCAAGCACAATCAGGGTCACAATGCGATTCCACCATAAGGCCGTCGAAACCGAGGTCCATAGCCTGTTGCGACAAAGAAGCCACCAGCTCACGTTTGCCACCAATGTGTGAAGGGTCACAGAAAATAGTCAATTCAGGCATACGTCTGCGCAATTCAATTGGAATATGCCATTGTGGCATATTTCGGTAAAGGTGCTTGCCATAAGCCGTAAACCCGCGATGGATTGCTCCAATCTGATGAATTCCGGCATTGTACAGGCGCTGCATGGCACCAATCCATAGCTCAAGGTCGGGATTTACCGGATTTTTCACAAGCACGGGAACATCTACTCCTTGAAGCGTGTCGGCAATTTCCTGCATGGCGAACGGATTTGCAGATGTGCGGGCTCCAATCCACAGAATATCGACTCCGGCCTTCAATGCCTCTTCCACATGCTGGCGTGTCGCTACTTCCGTCGACACGAGCATTCCCGTTTCTTTTTTCACCGCCTGAAGCCAAGCCAGACCCGCAGCACCGACACCCTCAAAACCACCGGGTTTCGTACGGGGTTTCCAGATTCCGGCACGGAAGATTTTCACGCCGTTCTTTGCCAGGTCGCGCGCGGTTTCCATCACCTGCTCTTCCGTTTCAGCACTGCACGGACCGGCAATTATGATCGGTCTTTTCGGGTCAACTCCCTTGAATTGAATAGCTTTGACATTTTCCATAACTCTATATTTTTGTATTTTTTATTCTGATTAATGCTTCATTCATTTTTTCTTTTGTAGCACAAAGTGAAATGCGTATATACCGTTCACCGTTGCTGCCGAAAATAAAACCCGGGGTAACGAAAACCCGTGCCTCATACAGCACTTTATCGGCAAATGCCTCTACCGATTCCACCGAATCCGGAATCTTTCCCCATAGGAAAAGCCCCCTTTGACGCTCGTCAAAACTGCAACCCAATGCTCTCATTATCTCCTCGGCCACCTGCCGACGTTCGGAATAGACGGCATTAAGTTCGTCATACCATTCACGCCCACATTCCAACGCCTTAACGGCTGAAAGCATCATCGGCTTGAACTGGCCGGAATCGATATTTGATTTCACTTTAAGAATCCATTCGACAAACTGCGCATTGGAAGCCAGCATTCCCATACGCCAACCGGCCATATTATGCGACTTGCTGAGAGAATTCATCTCGATGGCAATATCCTTTGCTCCTTCTACCGACAACAGACTCAACGGATTGTCGCTCAAAATAAAGCTGTATGGATTGTCGTTTACAATCACAATGTTGTGTCTTTTTCCAAAATCGACAATCCGTTCATATAGCTCCTTCGATGCTGTTGCTCCAGTCGGCATATTCGGATAATTGACCCACATGAGTTTGATTTTTTCCAAGGGCAATTTCTCCAATTCGTCAAAATCAGGATACCAACCGGCATCTTCTTTCAAATTATAGGTATAAACCTCGGCTTCAGCCAACTTGCTGACAGAAGAATATGTCGGGTAACCCGGATTTGGCACCAGTACGCCGTCGCCCGGATTGACAAAGGCCAGCGTAATATGCAGGATTCCTTCCTTTGAACCGATAAGCGGCTGTATCTCCGTATCGGGATTCAGTTCCACACCATACCAGTTCCAATACCAGGCGGCATAAGCCTTGCGCAACTCAGGCAAGCCAACATAGGGCTGATAACTGTGTGTATCCGGTTGCGATGCCGACATGCAGAGTTCTTCTACTACCGACTTATGAGGCGGACGATCGGGGCCACCGATGCCTAAAGAAATGATATCCATTCCTGCTGCGTTCAGACGGGCCACCTCTTTCAGTTTCTTAGAGAAGTAGTATTCCTTCACTTGTGCCACACGATTGGCGGGCTGTATGCTATTTGTTTCCATAGGCGTCAAATTCCATGTATTCACCCAATATTCTCAAGTCACTAATCAATGGTCGGACGGCATCAATCGACTGCCGGTAGCGATGATAGTCGCTAAAAGTCAGATTCACATAGAACCGATATTCCCATTCCCGACCAATGATAGGCAACGACTGTATTTTTGACAGGTTAATGTCGTAGAACGACAATATCGTCAGTATTTTGGCCAAACTGCCCTGCGTATGTGGCAAAGTAAAAACAACCGATGCCTTGTTTATGTTCTTTCCTTCGGTCAACTCCTTTTCTCGAACAGGATCGGCAAGGATAAGAAAACGCGTAAAGTTCCGCTTGTTTGTCTCGATTCCTTCCGCCAAAATATTCAGGCCATAGAGTTCCGCTGCAAACTTGCCGCATATAGCGGCGTGCCCCATCAGTTTTTTCTCGGCTATTTCCTGTGCACTGCCAGCGGTATCACTTTTTTCCACCATCTTTAAATTGGGGTGATTCAGCAAATACTGCTCACACTGCATCAGCGCCATCGGATGAGAGTTTACCTCATATAATTCATCAATCGTCTGCCCCGGCATAGCGGCAAGCACATGTGAAATCCGCATTTTGTATTCTCCGACAATCCTGTGACTGTTCTGGCGTATCAGCTCATGATTTTGCAGCAGGCTACCGGCAATCGTATTTTCAATAGCAACGATGCCAATCAGAGAAGCATCGTATTTCAGAAGCTCGAACATTCCCCCGAAAGTGTCGCAAGGAATAACTTCGATGTCTTCACCTTGAAAATATGCTCTGGCGGCAGCATCGTGATAGCAACCGTTTACGCCTTGTATCGTGACTCGTTTTTTCATACCTGTTTAAACTAAAAAATCCCGCTGTAGAGCGGGATTCAATATTCAATTATAGTTGATTTTTTATTGCTATATATTTACATATCGTCCCGCCTTTATTTTTGGAAAATAAAAGTAAAAGTAGAAATAATATGCAAATAGGTTGTTCATCATTTTCTTGTTTTGTAATGCAAATTTAATTATAAAATTTCAATATGCAAGAAAATTTTTACTTTTTTACTCGTTTTAGTGATATTTTTTCACCAACAAGCCTCTAAAAGTATTTGGCATAGATTTTGCAACATTAATAAGTATAACCAAATATTCAAAATATATGTATTTCGTACTTTTCATCGCCATCGCTGTTGTCAGTTACGCAGTGCAGGCTTCACTACAAAGCAAATTCAAACGCTACTCTCAAATTCCTGTCAATGGAGGCCTGACCGGCGCACAAGTGGCAGAAAGGATGTTGCGCGAACACGGTATTTATAATGTACAGGTAACACAAATCGACGGACACCTGACCGACCATTATAACCCGACAACACATACAGTCAACCTTAGCCGGGATGTGTACTACGGCAGCAGCGTGTCTTCCGCAGCCGTAGCCGCACACGAGTGTGGACACGCTTTGCAACATGCCACCAACTACAGTTTTCTGCAAATGCGCTCCAACCTTGTTCCGGCAGTAAATTTTGCTTCGAATCTTGTTCCCTGGATTCTGTTGGGAGGTATGCTGCTTCTTAATGTCTTTCCACAATTGTTGCTGATTGGTATCGGACTTTATGCCATCACGACCCTCTTTACGTTCGTGACGCTTCCTGTAGAAATCGATGCAAGCCGCAGAGCCACTTACTGGTTGGAACGCACCGGAATCACTTCGGGTTCAACCCAGGCACAGGCTAAAGACGCGCTCCGTGCGGCTGCCTATACCTATGTAGTTGCAGCTTTGTCAAGCTTGGCCACTTTGATTTACTACATTTTAATATATATGGGACGTCGCGAATAACAGATTTTGATTAACTTTGCATCTGCTTTTCCTGCATTGTTCGCAGAAAGGCTAACACGGATTATAAATTAAAAAGCTACAACAAGCAATGGCACAGAAACCATCTATTCCAAAAGGTACGCGCGACTTCTCGCCTGAAGAAATGGCAAAGCGCAACTATATATTCGACACAATCAAAGAGGTTTTCATGCTCCACGGATTCAGCCAAATTGAAACCCCGGCAATGGAAAACTTGTCGACGCTCATGGGCAAATACGGAGAAGAAGGCGACAAACTTCTGTTCAAGATTCTTAACTCCGGCGATTTTCTCAAAAGCGTGTCCGACGAACAGCTGACGGAACGCAATTGTCCGCGACTGACCTCCCAACTTTGCGAAAAAGGCTTGCGCTATGACCTGACAGTGCCTTTCGCACGCTTTGTCGTACAACACAGAAACGAACTCCAATTCCCGTTCAAACGTTTCCAAATCCAACCGGTTTGGCGTGCCGACCGTCCGCAAAAAGGCCGTTACCGCGAATTTTATCAGTGTGACGCTGACGTTATCGGAACGGATTCTCTGTTGAATGAAATCGACCTGCTCCAAATCATCGATGAAGTGTTCCGCCGTTTCGGCATCAACATCACCATCAAGCTGAACAACCGTAAAGTGCTCAGCGGTATAGCAGAAATCATCGGCGCCCCGGAAAAGATTGTCGACATAACTGTAGCTATTGACAAGATTGACAAAATCGGTATCGAAAACGTAAATGCCGAACTGCTGGAAAAAGGCATTTCACAAGATGCTGTCAACCAATTGCAACCGCTGCTCACACTTTCAGGAACAAACGAAGAAAAATTGGAAAGCCTGTCCAAACTGCTAGCATCCTCTGAAATCGGCCTGAAAGGTATCGAAGAGTTGCGCTATGTAATTTCAAACACTGACGAGGTAGGTATCGATGCCACCCTCGAATTGGACGTTTCACTTGCACGCGGATTGAACTATTACACAGGAACAATCATTGAAGTCAAGGCAAACGACGTTCAAATCGGTAGCATCACAGGCGGTGGACGATACGACAACCTTACTGGCGTATTCGGTCTTGAAGGCGTATCCGGTGTAGGCATTTCTTTCGGTGCTGACAGAATTTTCGATGTACTCAACCAGTTGAACCTCTATCCTGCCGAAGCAAAAAATACAACAAAGGTAATTTTTGTCAACTTCGGTGAAAACGAAGCCAAAGCATCACTCAAACACATCAAGGCGTTGCGTGCAAACAGCATTTCTTGTGAGCTATATCCGGAAAATGCAAAAATGAAAAAACAGATGGGCTATGCCAATGACAATAAGATTCCATACGTAGCAATCGTAGGAGAAACAGAATTGGCAAACAATACCATCACCGTTAAATGCATGGCAACCGGCGAACAGCAACAGCTGACTATAGATGAAATGATTGAAAAACTGAAATAATCCGGTGAACACAATACCGTTTTCAAACGGCTGCCACAACGATGGTAGCCGTTTTTTTTGTAAATTTCACAATTTCGAATTAACCTTTTTGGCCAATCAAGTGTCAAACCAACAAAAAACAAGATAAATGCTACTGAATATCTTCTCACCACGCAAACGAAATGATGAGGCAGAGTTTCGACAGCTCGTCGAGCAGAATCAGCGACGGCTGTACTGGCACTTGAGAAGAATACTGAACTCACACGAAGATGCAGAGGATGTCCTACAGGAAACCTTCTACAAGGCATACAAGTCCTACAGCAAATTCGACGGAAAATGTGCCATTTACACGTGGCTATATAGAATAGCCACCAACGAAGCTCTCCGATTCATGGAAAAAAGAGGTCCCGAATACGAACTTCTGGACAACATAGGTGACAACATACGTTCTGAGAACGACGATACAGACGAACAGTTGAACGAACAGCGGATACTGCTGCAAAAGGCTATCCGTACCCTTCCGGAGAAACAAAAGCTGGTTTTCAACTTGCGTTTCTACGACGAAATGGAATATGAACAGATTTGCGAAATTCTTGGTATTTCAATGAGTGCAGCAAAAACGAATCTCCATTTAGCAAAAGAAAAAATAAAGTCATACATCCAAAGCCAACCCTTATGATAAGAAATTCCGACATAGAAAATTTCGACAAAAAAATGCCGTTCAACGATACACCGGCCGATTTTTTTGACACATTTCCGGAAAAAGTGCTACAACGGATTCAGAAAAGAAAACAACGGCAAGCACTTGTCCGAAGAATAAGCACTGTAGCTGCAGCAGCCGTTGTCGGGATTGCCATAACCCTGACATTAGTGGGCAACGATCCGGCTATCACTTCTTCATCGTCACCCGACAAAACAGCTATGCGATATGCCGACATTGACTCCTACATCTCCAACATGAGTGACGAAGAACTCGACGCCCTTCTACAAATGTATGAAGCCGATGTCATGATGCAAATGGAAGAATAAACCAACTCTAAAACATCAATAATATGAAAAAGCAAATTAGTATGGTGTTGGCAATGCTTGTCATTGCCTTCTCGACAGCATTCGCACAACCACAAAAAAGCGAAAAACATCGTAAAGCGATGAATGCAGAAAAGATGGAAGAATTCCAGCTCAACGCAATTCTGCAAAAATTAGCTCTTGATGACAAAGAACGCGAACAGTTCATCCCTCTTTACAAGCAATATCAGCAAGAGATGAAATCAACCAACAAAAAATGCGCGGCTATGTCGAAACGCAAAACAGAAAGGACTGATGCAGAAACGGAGGAAGTCATCAAACACCAGTTTGCCATGGCTAAACAAAAAGTGGAAATCCGCGAAAAATATTACGCCAAATTCAGGAAATTCCTTTCGCCGAAACAAATCGAAAAAATCTACGATTCGGAACGTAATGTCATGAAACGACTGCAAAGCGAAAAACGCAAACGCACCAATCCAAAGCCAGTCCGTTAATATACTCCCCTAAAAACAAATCAACCGTCCGTGTCGGGCGGTTGATTTGTTTTTATAGCCTCATTGTATCCTACTAATCAATACTGTCGGGCAAAATCTCGTAGCGTTCTGCTTCAAGATAATAAAATGACAGATATGCTTTACCTTCCTTAGCCTGACGCTCAGCTATTCGGTCACGATAATCCTGCATACGCGCAGCAAAAGAATTGATTTCAAGTTGATTCTGTACTGCTTTTTCCGCATTGCATCCCACTTCGGCATTCGCTCCATGCGACTGGGTTGCCAGGCCATAGTTCTCTTCCATTTTCTTTACTGCAGCCTCGTCAACTCGTTCTTCAACAACAATTCCTTCGATTCGAAGGACATGTTCCGTAGAAGCCTTTGGAAAAGAGTCAACGCCAATAGCTTCTGCACGCAGCATGGATTCCGACGACTCACTCATAAGAAAGGCTTTTTTCCCGCTAAATTTACAGACATGAGAGCAACGCCCTTCGACAGCAATCTTTTTTCCAACCAAAGAATCCGCATGCAGCAAGACCTCATCAACGCTCATTGTCGGCACCTCTGCAACTTCCTGTTTTTCTGCTGATGTTCCAATCTTTTGACCGTTACACCCATAAAACCCCATTCCCAAAACGGCAACGACAATTGCCAAAAACACATTTTTCATAATTAAATTGTTTTCAAGTATTGATTTTTTCTTCAAATACAAAAATAAATATAATCAACAAACAGTAAGCATTTCATAAAACAAAAAATGCGCCATTTTCACAAACGGCGCATTTCCCCCTTCGATAAGTCTAACTGTCATTATTAGTAGCGTAGACTACATTTTTACAACCTTCTCTATCTTTTGTCCTTGAGGACTTTCTACATTTACAATATATGTTCCTTGTGGCAAATTGCTCACGTTAACCTCATTTGCTACTGCCAAATCTTGCTGGAACACCAATGCTCCCTGCATATTGAAAATACGCAACATACCGCTTTCCACACCGGAAACAGTCAGGCAATCTTTAACCAATGTCGGAGAAACCTTAACTGCATCAGCATTGATTCCATCAACAGATGATTTTCCTGAAGTTATAGCAATCTGCTTTTGAGCAATCTTACCGTTAGAATTAACCGAAACTGTAAGCATGGTACTGCCTTCGGCCTTCAATGACACATTCAAATTCAAACCATCGCTGGAAGCTTCGGCAATTGCCGGATTTTCAACTTCAACAGAAACCATTGACAACACAGCCAGATTATCTGCATCCTGTACGAAATCAGCGACTGCAAAAGAATAGGAAGTGCCTTCTTCTCCGTCAATATCCTGGAGTGTCAATTCCGGTGCAGCATCATCTGTCGGAACGACCAATGACGGGAACCAATAATAAGATTCGCCGGATTCACTCATCGGACGCAATGTCTTGACAAATTCACCGGATTCACAAGAAATGAAATGTACCCAGTTTTCCTGATAGCTTGCTCCATAACCACTCTGAACAGTCGGAACAACCAGACAATCTGAATTTACATCATACGCAAATGCTCCATAAAGCATCTGTTGCAAAGATTCATCCACACCCATTGGCAAGGTCACTGCAAAAGATGCATCTTCTGTAAGTTCGCCGTTTTCATCAATCAGCAATTTTCCAATCTTTGTTTCTGAATTAGGCCATGAACTGCCATAACCGTAGAACAAAGCATTTTCTTTTTGGCTTGCAGCAATTTTATCAGGACACCAAGCCCACCATGGAGAAGCCATTGCGTTCGACAATGCAAAGGTTTTTGTTTCCAAGGAGACAGGATGGATACGAACAATTTCCGAGCCGGCTGAAGCCCAAATGTAACCGTCTTTTGAAACGGTCAATCCACCAATATTACTGTTTTCAATTGTATTCAACAATGTATTGGTTTCTGCATCGATAACGAAAACGCCTTTGGACTGCTTAACGGCAAATACATATTTGCCGACTCTCGTCATCATACCGATATCACCACGTTCGTCATTAGTTCCTGCAATAATTCCACCCAGTTCCAACGTTTCTGCATCCAAAAGCTGGATACCGCCAGATGTTCCTACATAAACAGTCTTTTCACTTACACCAAGAACAGCACGGCCATCGCCAGCCAAGTCGGTAAACGTCTTTTTAGATTTCAATGTTTTTGCGTCGGCAACAATCAAGCGTGTTCCCTGCTTCGACATGATATAAAAATTCTCTCCGTAGATTTGGCCGTACTCGGAAGTAGTACCCAATTCCATTCCCGGATTAGCCGCCTGATAGGTTCTATATGAAAAATTATCCTCATTGTTAAGGAATGAAACAGAACCGTTGTCATGTCCGAACCAACCTTCATTCAAAATAAAAAATCCGTTTTCATAGGCTGCGTTTTCTACAACCGCTTCAGCAGGAGCCAAAGATTTCCAATCAAACGGCCCACCTGTAAACGGACAGAACATCCAACCGTCAACGCTGCCATTTTTCAGTTCTCGGGATGAAGCGCCGACTGATGCATAGTCTGTCGGCGGGAATTGTCCAAGATCATTTACATTATATGACCAATAACCATTTGTGTACCATCCAGAACACCAAAGGTCATCGCTATCTACAGATGTGAACTTATCAAAATTGTAATCGCTGATGGAAACATAACCGTCAACAACCGGGTATGTTTCGCTACCGTCGGTCAACTGACAATTACCGTCGCCGTCTGCGTCATAACCAATACCGCCAATTGTAGTACCATAAGCAGTTCCTTCCAAAATCAAAAGGAACATTCGAGGATCTTTCTTTGCAATGGCCATGATCATATCAACGCCGGTTGCTTCACCGTCCCAACGATATCCCCAAACCATTGCATTTTCCTCTCTGTCGTCATTCCATTGAATAACTAAAGCGGCCTGATTTGCGCCCTCACCCGTCCAATTCTGAATCTGGTCAAAAGAAAAAGACCCTTCGGCTACCGGCATAACTGCCAAACCGTTCATCTGTCGGGAAACTGACTGTGCTACTGCACCACTAACCGGAACTCCTTGAATACGGACTTCCGCATTTGCAACAAAGGCTGCTGCAAACATGATAAAAACAAATGATAAAAATTTCTTCATCTCTTATTAAGTTAAAGTACAACAATAATTTCTCACTTGTACAACACTTACAGAGATGTAACAGACGATGCACAGCAAAATCAAATTGCTGAAAACCTTTCCGCTCATACTCCGTAAGCTTCAAGCACTACACTACAGGCAGGTCTTCTGACTTCTCCGACAATCATTGAGCCTTCCCGGCTATCGCCAGTGACAAATTTTCAATGATTCTTTTATGGAGTTACAGCAGCGGGACTGTTCGGGATTTGCACCCGATTCCCTCTTCGTTGGATTACTCCAAACCTATAGCTATCTAATGGGGAACTTGCCCTTTATATTACTTCAATATTTTTGTTCTTGCCATTCCTGCGACAACAATATACATGCCGTCGGGATATGTACTGATATCCAATTGGTGACTGCCTTCCGGCAACTGAACAGACTGAATCAGCTGCCCAAGCTGATTGAAAATCTTTATCTGCTCAGGCGAAGACAACGTCACAGAAAGGATACCTTCCGATGAAACGTAAACACGTACAGCGTTATTCGCAACCGATTCAACAGAAGAATATTTTTCCAAGAAATTCTTCAAAACGTCTTCGTCCATTTTTATGGATTCATCCACTGTTCCATCAGCCGATGTGTGGTCGTTATATACGCAACCGACCTCCGTACTGCATTCACCGATCCAACCGTTGTATTGGTTTATACCGGTATAGATACGGACAAAATCAACACCCGGCATTTTAACGGAATTGCCGTTTGCATCGACAGCCCAGTCGATATCTATTTTAGCGGCGTCATTATATTCGCCATTTGCCATATTCGGCTGGTTGTCGGCATAGCCATACTCGAATGCATCCAGCACATAATATGGAGCATCTTCGGTTCCCTGATTTGTTGAATTGTCAGGCAATCTTGTGCCGTGGAAAATCAAAGATTCCTTATCGTCCAACCATTGAGGCCAATACGGTTGCTTGTGATACTGGTTTTTCAGCACCTTTCCCGAACCGCCCTTATTATCAGTCCACTCAATGTCATCATCAGCAGATGCCGGATGACGATAAGTTATTTCATAATTCAATACAGAATTTTTATATTCACTTCCGGCTATTTCAAACCATTCATCGTCAGGCAGTCCGTTTCCATTAATGTCATAAGACACCATCACTACACCCGGTTCGGCACCACCGTTGAACATATTTCCCTGAATATAGATATCCCGCTTGTTTTCCACGTTGACAATCGTCGTTTCAAAACCGACCGTCACATATCCGCCATATGCACCCAGGCTGATAAAGCCTCCGTCGCGCATCATGTCCAATGCCTTTGTGCACATAGCTTCCTCATCGTCACCCTCCTCCCATTCTGGAAGAGTATTGACAAACTGGCCGGGAGCAGCGATAAATTCATAAACTTTATTCATCTCCGGATTAACCGCACTGGCAGACACAACACCGGAAAGCAAAGTCAGGAAAAAGAAATTCATTCTCATAATTCTGTATCTTTATATCTTTATTTTCCTTTGAAGGCAAAACTGTTTGGAATCTGTCCCGCAGTCTGTTGCCACAACTTTACACCATTTTTGTCAAAACAGTAGAGCGTACCGGAAACTACATAGGATTTGGCATCCGTTATATAAATATCCTTAGTCACCGGATTAACAGCTATACCATAAGGTATTTTGATTTTTTTGTCTGTCCCGTCGGTAATAAGCTGACGTGACAGAATTTCCATATTCAACATATCAACCTTGGCATAGGTGATTTCTTCAGTTTCTGTCACCTTGCTGTATTCCGAACTGATAATGTAAGCCACATCATCGTCCACCCACATATTCGACACCGGAATATTCATATTTTTCAGGATTTTTCCACTTTGAGGATCAACAACGACCAGCGTTGAAACAGAACCATAGTAGTCGCCACGCGAACTTACCCACAAACGCCCCTTGCTGTCGACATCCATTCGGTGCAGGTTCTGAACGCCTTCCAACTCCAGCACATCGCAAACCTCAAATTTGTCAAGGTCAATGACTGACACCGTATTTTCGTAGTTGCCAATTCTGTAGCCACCGGAATTTGCCACATAAAGTTTGTTACCGATTACCGACATTTCTTCCGGCTGATAGCCAACCTCCACATTTCCGACAACGCTCATGGTTAATGTGTCCACCTTAAACACTGCTCCCTTAGGCGCGGTCGGGTCAATTTGAACCGGTCCCACATAACTGCTAACGTAAACATAACCTTTATGCCCCACCACATACCGACAATTCGGAATGTCGATTTTCGCAACACGGGTAGCATCGTCGGCATTCATGACTTCCATTTTGTGGGAACAGTTTATCACTGCATACAATTTGCTGCCATAAATCTGAAGGTCATTACCAACATCACCCAACTCTTTAACGACATTGGGGTTTCTTTCTGCATAAATGTTTCGGTGATAGGTTGCCGTCGTTGCATCATAATAATCCAACGAGCTCTTGTTCAGACCCATATTTCCTTCATTCAGCAAATAAAAGCCTTCTATTTCAGAATAGACAGGTTTTCCTACGTTTGAAGACGACGAGCCATGAATAACCTCTTCCTGACGACAGGAAGAAAACAAAGCGGCAAACAGCAATAATGGATAAAAAAAATTGCGCATAACTTTCTTTTTATTCTATCGAAAGCCTGCACAAAGAATACAAAAACCGCAAAGGTTAATCGAAATATTACAATTAGCCCGGCTTATTCCTCGTAAGCTTTCGAACTTTAATTTTATTGGCTGGTCTTCTGACTTCTCCGGTGTTTATCGAGGTCTTCCCAAATTTCTTCAGTGACATATTCTCGACACCATTTATTGGAGTTACAGCAGCGGGACTGTTCGGGACTTCCGCCCGATTCCCATTCAAGCCTTGAAAGGCACCAATAAAACAGATTTAACTAAAACTCAACGAATTGCAAACACGTTTGCAGTTCTCATGTGCAAAGGTATAAAAAATTTCATATACCCAACACGTTTAAACAATTTTTAGAGCATAAATTTCAATACGAGCTTGTAGTTTCTTCCCGGCATTGGAAAGTTGTGGATTACATCATAGTTCTGATTGAAGACATTATTTACCTCACCCGTAATCTTTATCCGACACTTCTTTATCGGAAATTCTTTCGACAACGACAAGTCGTGCGTATACCACGGCTGCTCATAGTTTTCCGGAACATTTTCCTGCTGATTATAACGTTCACCCGTATAGATGAAGCTATAGTTGAAATCCCACCCCTTATAGTTTGCATTATAGGTTACAGAACCGCTATGCCAGGGGATGTATGGAATCTGATGGCCGTAATAGGCATCAGCAGGATCTGTAAAATCGCGGGCCTTCTGATAGGTATATTGCAAATATAGCTTCATCTCGACCGGACAGATTTTAAAACCCAAATCAGCCGACACTTCCGTTCCGACAATCTCCACCTCACCCAAATTCAGCATTGTCCATCGGAACTGCTGGCCGGTAGGATAAGCGACGATTTTATTGGTCACCTTATTAAAATAGCCGTCACCACGGAAATTTATATAGCGCCAAAACGAATGTTTGAATTCTTTATAATAAGTAAATCCGAGATCATACTGATAGGTGTACTCCGGTTTCAATTTAGCGTTACCGATTTCCGTATAATACAAGTCATTGAACGTCGGCATACGGAAAATCTTCTTAAAGAAACCGTTCAGGAAAAACGACTCCTTTTCCATCGGCTTGTAGCTCAAGAACACCGCAGGCGACAGTTCGTGGCGGGAAGAAGAACGCTCCGAAAGTTTTTTCGCACGGATACGGTCCTGAATAAATGTTCCGAGCAAACTGGCCTGTGCGCTGAAACGGTTGATTTCAAACGATGTCGCCACAGACACCAATTCCGTAAACCGCAACGGGTAGGCAAAGTCCACCAAGTCGGCATCCATCCAGTTCACCTGACCGTCGCCCGACAATGACAATTTCCACCAGTCAGTCAATGAAAACAGATTGGCAAACGACAGATATGCTTCCTTTTGATAATATTTATTGTTAATATAAAGTTCCTTCTCATCATCACGCAAATAGTGCGTAAAGTCCCACGCAAATTTTCCATTGATTCTGAATTTATAAAAATCGCTCAACTGCTTCTCAAACGAGCCTTGTCCAAAAGCATTCGTATCCCATTGGCGTTCCCCATGACGGAAAACATTGTTGACAATAGCCCCCGGGATACCTCTTTCCGAGTCATAAAAATAAGCGTTCATGCTCCATTTTCCCTCGGGGATATATCCATAGAGAGCAGCTTCTCCTCGAAAGGCCTGCACATCGCCGTTTTCCCGAATGGCAGTCGTGTCGTAAGCCACCTCACCATTGTTCTGCAAACGACGATAACGGAACTTATAGCGGCCATGCGCTTTGGTCAGTTCGGCATTGAGCGACAGATGCACGTTGTCGGTCAGCTTCTGTTCCCAAAGCAACGATGGATTGATGAGTCCAAAACTTCCGGTTTTGAATTGAGCCGTCACATGAAATTTTTCCCCATTAAGGAAATGAGGCTTCTTTGTCGTAATGTAAATAGAACTTGAAGAACCGAAATCTTTGGCACTCTGAAAAATTTCGCTTTTCTGCCCGTTATACAAGGAAATAGACTCAATATTGTCCAGCGAATAGCGTCCCAAATCCACCTGCCCGTTTTGAGCATTGCCCAGTTGGATTCCATTGTAGAACACCCCCAGATGATTGGTTCCCATACTGCGGATATTCACGGTCTTGATACCGCCGATGCCGCCGTAATCCTTTATTTGCACACCGGAAAAATAGCGCAACGCGTCAGCGACCGATTGGCTGTTCAATCGCTCCAAATCGATACCGTCAAGAGTCTGCGCCTTTATAATCTGACGATTTTTTACTTCAACGACATTTACTTCTGCTATCGAAAAAACAGAATCTAGAAATTCGTCGTCTGCCTTACTGTAATCAATTCCCTGTTGCGGAAAAGCATTCAGGAAAGACCCAACCAGCACTAAAATACCAAAAATAGAAGTTGCTTTTTTCATTTTAACGTCATTTTGTCCGAAAACGCACATACCGCACGCGCTCCTCGCGGACATAGATTCTACAATTTAAAGTCCTCAAACGGTATTCCGACTTCTCCCCTATTTGAAGCTACACAGCCTTCCCAGTTTGTTCCAGTGACTGCATATAGTTTAATTTGGAGTTACGGCAGCGAGTACTGTTCAGGATTTTCACCTGATTCCCGACGTCTTTCTATCGTCTCTATCAAGGACCTTGCAAAATTACACAATTTTAATCATCCACCAACCAAACACATACAAAAAACGGCACACTTTATCCAAAACGATAAAAGCAATGCCGAATACAAACAAAACCTATAACCAATTCCTTAAACGACTCCACACTTTCTAAAAGTGGTACACTCGGGCAGAAACCGCCTGCTGCAATTCTGCCCAAAACCACTCACCATTTCAAAACTAAAATTTCACATTTAACCATAGAGAGAATTGCTCAAAAGTCTCTATCAATTAAACTATTAAACGCCCAAAAGGTTTAAACGCCACACCGTTAAAAGACTTTAAAAAACACATTTTACTGCCAAGTCGGCTTATTTTTGCAAATAAAAGCCACAAATGACAGACAATATATCCCTCACATTTCTTGGTACCGGCAATGCCATGGTAACCAAATGCTACAACACCTGTTTCACAATCTCATGTGACAACCATCATTTTTTGGTGGATGCCGGAGGCGGCAACGGTATTCTTGCCCAACTGGAAAAAACCGGTATTTCCTTCAATCAGATTGACGGCATGTTCATCACTCACGGACATACCGACCACATTTTGGGAGCACTCTGGGTTATCCGCAAAATGGCAATGCTCACCTCTGCGGGGAAAAGAACTGTGCCTTTTGACATTTATTGCCACGATGAAGTGGCCGACATGCTCATGACGTTCTGCAAACTGACTTTGAAGAAAAAGCTCATGGACGAAATTGGCAGCCACATCATCATAACTACCGTTACCGACGGAACGTCGCTGAAGGCATCAAACTACGACTTTACATTTTTCGACATCCATTCCACCAAGAAGAAACAGTTCGGATTCAAAGCCATATTACCTGACGGCCAGTCGCTAGTATGCCTGGGAGACGAACCCTACAACAGCAGTAACCGGCAATATGTCGAAAACGCCGACTGGCTACTTTCCGAGGCATTCTGCCTTTATGCCGACCGTGACACATTCAAGCCCTATGAAAAGAACCACAGCACAGCTCTGGATGCAGGGAAAATTGCGGAAGAGCTTCATATAAAGAATCTTGTGCTGTACCATACGGAAGATTCCGACCTGGCCAACCGAAAAAGCCGTTATACCGCCGAGGGCAAATCCGTATTTTCGGGAAACGTCTACGTTCCCGACGATTTGGAAACAATCCGCCTGACGGTCAGGCCTTAATCATTATTAACTAACTTCGGGATTTTTACAACTTGTTTTCACTACCCCGAATTAAGTTAAATTAAAAAATTGCAATATCTTTGCATTATTCTAACAAAAATACTACGCAACGATGAACAGTATGTATGAACTTTTGATGGGATTGCCATTATTTCAAGGCGTGAGCCATGCAAGGATATCCGAACTGATTGAAAAAATCAAGTTCCACTTCTTGAAATATCTCGAAAATGAGCAATTGATTGAAAAGGGCGACAGTTGCAAACAGCTCAAATTCCTCATTTCAGGCAGCGTAAAGCTTGAACTGACGAACAACAATAAGCGCATCCGCATTTTTGAAACGCTGTCAGCCCCCAATGTTCTCGGTGCTGAATACCTGTTCGGACGCTCCACCGTCTATCCCTACAACGTCTCAGCATCTCCGTCAGCCGGAATCATGCAAATTGAAAAAGCCGACTATTTGAAAATACTGAAGACTGACACGGTTTTTCTTTTCAACATGCTGAATTACCTGTCACGGAACTCTCAGACACCCATGGAAGCGGTGCTCTCCCTTACCTCCGGCAGCATTGCCGAACGCTTTGCGTTTTGGATAATATCGCTGACACACAAGGATGCCACTGATATTGTCATCAACTGCAAGCAAAAGGACATGTACACCATGCTGGGCGTGCAGCGGTCATCGTTCATCAATACCTTGACTGAACTTCAAAGTGACGGCATCATTGATTTCACATCTACTGAAATCTTTATCAAGGACAGAGAACGCCTGGCTGACATTCTGAGTTTCGAAAATTAGTTTGATTTATCTACATATTGAGGTGGCCATCAAAAGGCCACCTTTTTTGTTTTACAGGCAATCAGTTTTTACCGTTTTCATCAACCGCCAACAACAAAAGTCAAAATAAAATCAGCCGCCATCACAAACTTTCCACTTTTTTTGTAAATTTGTCCGAAAGAAAAATTATACACATGCAACCTATATTAGGCTTAGTTATTCCGTGCTACAACGAACAGGAAGTTCTCAACAGCACTATCAAACAACTTACCGAGGTTCTGCAGTCGTTGGTTGCAGAAGGACTGATTTCTCCTGAAAGCAAACTGTTTTTCGTCGACGACGGCAGCCGCGACAAAACCTGGAGCATCATTGAGCAAAGCGCAAAATCAATTCCGGCCGTTTCCGGCATAAAATTGTCGGGCAACGTAGGTCATCAGAATGCACTGATGGCAGGTTTGACCGTAGCCAATCCCTATTGTGACGCTTTAATTTCCATCGACGCCGACCTACAGGACGACACTATCGTTATCCGCGACATGGTGCTAAAATTCATCAATGGCACAGACATTGTCTATGGAGTCCGCCAGTCAAGAGAAACTGACACGTTCTTCAAAAAGAACTCTGCCCTGTTTTTCTACCGCACCATGACTGCACTCGGCACCAAAACCGTTTATAACCATGCCGACTACCGGTTAATGAGCAAGCGGGCAGTCTGCAAGCTGCTGGAATACCGCGAACGTAACCTGTTTATCCGAGGAATCGTACCTTTGATTGGATTCAAGTCCGATACGGTCTACTACAACCGCCACGCCCGGACCGCCGGAGAATCAAAATATCCGCTGAAAAAGATGATTAGTTTTGCCATCGACGGCATAACGTCTTTTTCTATCCGCCCAATCCGACTGATATTTTCTGCCGGCATGATAATGTTGGTTGCCACTATCAGCGTGTCGCTCTACGCCCTCTGTTCCTATTTTGCAGGAAAGGCATGGCCGGGATGGACATCCCTGATGCTCTCGCTCTGGTTCATAGGCTCGCTGATTCTCATCGCACTGGGAGTCATCGGTGAATACATCGGAAAAATATATATTGAAACCAAAGACCGTCCCCGCTTTTTTGTCGAAAAAAGCATTGTCGACGGTGAAGAAAACATTTGCAAATAAACTGTTATATGAACAACCATTTTGTCAGAGTCGCAGCAGCCATTCCGGCTGTAAAAGTTGCCGACTGCTGCTACAATACTGAAAAAATAGAAGCACTGATGCGCACTGCCGAAGAAAAAGCCGTATCAGTCATCACTTTCCCGGAACTGTCCGTTACAGGCTACACCTGCGGTGACCTTTTTGCACAACAACTGTTGTTGGAAAAAGCAGAAGAATACATGGGACAGCTACTTCAACGGACGGCAGATCTCGACATTATCGCCATCGTCGGGCTTCCCGTCTGTGACAACGGCGTGATTCTGAACGCCGCCGTCGTGTTCCAGCATGGAAAGATTTTAGGCATTGTTCCCAAAACTTACCTGCCAAACTATAAGGAATTCTACGAGAAAAGATGGTTTACCAGTGCAACGGACTACAGCAACTGTGAACTGACCGTTTGCGGCCAAACTGTTCCCGTCAGCCCGTCCCTGCTTTTCCGTACAAAAGAAACCACCTTCGGCATTGAAATCTGTGAAGACCTATGGGCAGCTATACCTGCAAGCAGCAAAACTGCTCTTGCCGGAGCTGAAATCATCTTCAACCTCTCAGCCGACAACGAAGGCATCGCCAAACACGACTACTTGCGAAGCCTGATTGCCCAACAGTCTGCACGCTGTCTGTGCGGCTACGTTTTCTCGTCCTGCGGATTCGGAGAATCGACAACCGACCTCGTATTTGCCGGCAACGGACTCATCTACGAAAACGGCACGTTGTTGGCCGAAAGCGAACGGTTCAGTTTTGACGAGCAACTGATTTTCTCAGAAATAGATATTGATGCCATTAGAAATGACAGAAAAGTCAACACAACATTTGCTGCCTGCATGGCGAAAGAAAACGCGACAGGTAAAATTGTCGTTGCAGACCCTGTCAACATCCAACCGTTTGAACTGACAAGAAAAATAAACCCGCATCCGTTCATACCATCAGCCGGCGCCGACATGGACAACCGCTGCAAGGACATATTCTCCATCCAAGTGGCCGGTCTGGCAAAACGCCTTGTCCACACCAACACGAAATCCGTTGTCGTAGGAATTTCAGGAGGACTTGACTCCACATTAGCCCTGCTTGTCTGCATCAAGACATTCGACAAACTGGGACTGCCGCGAACCGGCATCACAGGCGTAACCATGCCCGGATTCGGAACAACCGACAGGACTTACAATAATTCCATACAGCTGATGAAGTCGCTGGGAATCACCATCCGCGAAGTAAGCATCAAAGCCGCATGCATTCAACATTTCAACGACATCGGCCACGATATCAGCCAGCACGACGTAACCTACGAAAACTCGCAGGCACGCGAACGTACACAAATACTGATGGACATTGCCAACCAGACATGGGGACTGGTTGTCGGAACCGGCGACCTTTCAGAACTGGCTTTAGGTTGGGCGACTTACAACGGCGACCATATGTCAATGTACGGGGTAAACGCAAGTATTCCGAAAACACTTGTCAAGCATCTTGTCAAATGGGTGGCAAACTCTGACATCGACAAGACATCTCGGGAAACACTTCTTGACATTATTGATACTCCTATCAGCCCGGAACTCATCCCCGCTGACGAGCAAGGAAACATCAAGCAAAAAACAGAAGACCTTGTCGGCCCATACGAACTGCACGACTTCTTCCTTTATTACACCTTGCGGTTCGGATACACTCCCAAGAAAATATTCTTCCTTGCCAACACGGCGTTCAAGGGGGCATATTCGAAAGAGGTCATCAAACATTGGCTCACGACGTTCTTCCGAAGGTTCTTTAACCAGCAGTTCAAACGCTCATGCCTGCCCGACGGGCCAAAAGTAGGACTATCCCTCTCGCCTCGTGGCGACTGGAGAATGCCAAGCGACGCATCCAGCCAACTTTGGCTAAAAGAGTGCGAAGAACTTTAACACGACAAACAAGATAGCAACTGCGGAATCTGCCGGCAAATGCCGATAGATTCCGCAGTTGTTTTTTAATGAGTTCAATAGCTCTCTAAGTAAATATGATATAAATAAAAACAAAAAAGAGAAGCCATTTTTGACTTCTCTTGCTTAGTGGCGGGAGCAGGATTCGAACCTACGACCTTTGGGTTATGAGCCCAACGAGCTACCTCTGCTCCATCCCGCGATGTGATTACGGTTGCAAAGGTACGGACTTTTTTTGAATCTGCAAGCGTTTTGAGAATTATTTTTACAACAAATCTTTAAAATAGAACCAAAGACACTGATTAACAGCATAATATGCATATGTTAAATTTTGTTTACATAAGAATTCAAATACAGAAACTGTAAAACCATGCACCCAGAACGCAGAAAATGACTTGAAAGATGCAATTTTCGCACGACTTTTTTGCCGCAATAAAATAATATGATTAATTTCGCACACAAATTGCCCTTTTGTGCAAACAACCAAAAACGAACTATGCTAAAAACAAGAGACAAATTAATCGACATTGCCCGACAGCTCTTTGCCCACAAAGGCATTGAGAACACGACAATGAACGACATAGCCATAGCAGCCGAGAAAGGGAGAAGAACCATATATACATATTTCAAAAACAAGCGCGACATCTACAATGCTGTCATAGAAAGCGAAAGCGAAATCGTGCTGAAACGCTTGAAAGACATTGCCGCACTGCCCATACCCGCCGACCAGAAACTGATGGAATTCATTTTCCAGCGTTTTGAAGCGATGAAAGATTTGGTGTTTCGCAACGGGTCGCTAAGAGCCGGCTTTTTCCGCGACATAAGAAAAGTGGAACGGGCACGCAAAGCAACCACTCCCAAAGAAATCAGCATTCTTCAAAAAATTCTTCAGGAGGGAGTCGACAACGGAATATTCCGAATCAAGCACGTCGACAAAACGGCAATGGTCATGTTGCTGTCACTTCAAGGACTGGATGTACCCTACATCAGAGAAAACTTTTCCGAATTCGGCATTGAAAAAAACAAACTGAGAGAATATTTACATGACTTTATACTATACGGAATAAAACAATAACATTATGTATATTAACGCAACTGGATACTACGTACCGGCAACCAGAGTGCCTAACGAACACTTTTTAGAACTAAACGGTCTGACAAGCGAATGGATTACCCAGCGCACAGGCATCCGCTCTCGCTCAAAGGTTGGAGAAGGTGAAGGCCACAATTCGATGGGACTGAACGCCATCAAAGATGCCCTCAAGACACTTCCCTACGACATCAAGGATGTCGACCTTATTGTATCGGCAGCCTATTCACCCTATGACACCGTTGCCACCCTTGCTCATATTGCACAACGCGAATTCAACATCGAAAACGCCAAAGCAGTCTACGCATCTTCAGCTTGCTCGTCATTTGTAAACGGACTTGAAATCATCGAAGGCTATTTCGCAATGGGAAAAGCATCAAAGGCCCTCATCGTTTGTTCCGAGCACAACACGTACTATGCAAACGAAACCGATAAAGTGTGCGGCCACCTATGGGGAGATGCAGCCGTTGCTTTCTTTGTATCCAAAGAAAAGGTTTCAGAAAATGACATTACACTGAAAACTATCTATACTAAAGGTCTCGGCCATGTTGGAAAAGGACCGGAAGGCGTTCGTCTGCGCCCGCACGAAGACGGCATCACTATGCCTGACGGCAGAGACGTGTTCATGCACGCCTGCAAGTTCATGATCCATGCACTTGAAAATGTGACTGAACCTAACGGAATGAGCATCAACGAGCTCGACTACATCATCTGCCACCAGGCAAACATGCGTATCGTAGCCAATGTTGCCCACCAACTGAAAATGGATTCTTCAAGATTCCTCAACAACATCGAAGAACTCGGCAATACGGGTTCGGCAAGTGCCGCACTGGTACTGGCTCAAAACCGCGAAAACCTGAAAAAAGGACAAAAATCGGACTTACGGTATTTGGCGGAGGTTACTCTTGCGGAGCATTCTTAATTGAAATCTAACACATTCATTTTTAATATATTTGACTATGAAATTATTAGAAGGAAAAGTAGCACTCATTACAGGTGCTGCACGCGGAATTGGTAAAGCCATCGCGCTTAAATACGCACAAGAAGGCTGTAACATCGCTTTCACCGACCTCGTTATCGACGAAAACAGTAAAAAGACAGAAGAGGAAATCGCTGCTTTTGGCGTAAAAGTAAAAGGCTACGCCTCTAACGCTGCCGACTTCGAAGCATGTCACAATGTTGTAGCTGAAGTAGTGAAAGACTTCGGCCGTCTTGACATCCTCGTTAACAATGCCGGTATCACAAAAGACGGCCTGATGATGAGAATGACAGAAGCACAATGGGACGCTGTAATCAACGTTAACCTCAAGTCTGCCTTCAACTTCGTTCACGCTGTAACCCCAGTTATGATGCGCCAACGCACCGGTAGCATTATCAACATGGCATCTGTTGTCGGCGTACACGGTAATGCAGGACAATGCAACTACTCTGCTTCTAAAGCTGGTATGATTGGCTTGGCTAAATCTATCGCTCAAGAACTGGGTTCACGCGGTGTTCGTGCAAACGCTATCGCTCCGGGCTTCATCATCACAGACATGACTGCCCAACTTTCAGAAGAAATCAGAAACGAATGGTGCCAGAAAATTCCATTGCGCCGTGGAGGTACACCGGAAGATGTTGCCAACATTGCAACATTCCTTGCATCTGACATGTCATCTTATGTTACCGGTCAAGTTATCCAAGTGGACGGCGGCATGAACATGTAATTTCAGGCAATTATCTAATAATCAAGAAGGCGGGAGATATCCCGCCTTCTGTTTTTATATACATTATTATTTATTAATAAATTTTCAATCCGTCTATTCCATTCAAAAAGCCTGCATCATAATATTTTTCTTACCTTTGCGTCCATAATTGAAATATGTAGGCAAAATCGGTTAAAACATAACGATTAATCCACATATTGCATTATCTTTGTAGAAGATAGAAGGCGTACAGCCTGTTTTGTAGAAGATGACAGGCAGTTTGACATTGTAAAACCCAAAAACAGCGTTTTCATTTGCCCCTGCTCTCGCCTTTCACTATCTTTGTAGAAGATAGGAGGCGGCTCGGCATAGTCAAATTTGAAAACTCCGT